>Ga0209443_1000110_pt1 | contig 50607 bp, 56 predicted proteins | sample LauGreBMM110DCMD_2_FD_187571 | JGI IMG/M metagenome (GOLD analysis project Ga0209443, IMG submission 187571) | Freshwater lake microbial communities from Lake Michigan, USA - Su13.BD.MM110.DCMD (SPAdes) (version 2) | ecosystem: Environmental > Aquatic > Freshwater > Lake | place: Lake Michigan... | reverse complement strand
ACAACGAGAGAAAAAGCAATTAAACTTTTTCCTTGTCAATCAGAACCTCCTTTGCAATATTCTTTACTATTTTGTCATGTTTTTTATCGTCATTTTCAGATGTTGAACCACCCATCGCTTCTAGCAATATATTCTGGTAATCCATGTGTTTCTTGGTTTCTGTATCTTGTGAGCTCGGATTCTCTTCTCTCCATTGAGGCAGTTGTTTTATATTTTTATTCTCAACTCCCTTTATGGCTTTCTTTATTTTCACGTTTTCAGTGTTCTCCTTTTCCCAGGCATCCTTGTCCTTCACATACAGTGTTTCTCTCTTCAAGTCACTGCAATGAATCGGTCGTTTATTGACATCTAATTCCTTTAGATTCCTCAAGAAGATTTTGCTCATACCTTCAGTATATCCCACTCTTCCAATCATATCCAAATCCCCCAGTTGCAATTTAATCTGATTCACAAAATCGTCTATGTTGAGTGCATCCTTGCACGTTTCATTCAAAAAGAATTGCAGGTTAAAATTATTTGTTTTATTGTTGCAGTTTGTATTTCCACTATTTGTATTTGAACCAATCTTACCAGCCATTGCAATCATTTGTTTATTCTGTTCAACAATTAATTCTTTAAATTCATGGTTCTGTTTTAACAGTTCAATGATTATATTATTTGATGCATCTACAATTGGCGGCGCTTCTTTGCAACTCTTCTTATGAGACCATAATCCTTGGCGATGTTTATATTCCTTACCACATTCGCATTGAAAAAACTTGGCGTTTTTTGGCATTATTTTGTCATCATTTGTCATCTTTTTGTCATTCCTTTTATGTTTCAGTGTCAAAATATGTCTTTCCCATTCACTTTTCTTAGAGCATTTAAAGTCACAGCACTTGCAAGTATATTTCTCGGCGTTTTCTGGCGCTAAAATGTCATTCATTTGTCCTATATTAATAGGACAGAAAAAACGCCTAAACCTTTTCTGCAAATAATGTTTAAAAATATGCTCACACTTTTTTCATACTTTTTTTCACAATTTAGAGCATTATGCTGCAAAGTGGTTCTGCAAAAAGTGATATTCAAGATTCCTTTCGGTTTTCGGAAAATGGACATTTTTTTTGTCCTTTTTTCATTTTTGGAATCACTTTTGACCCCCTGAAAATTGCAATCTTCTCTAAGCCCTTTTGGGAATATATATATATTAATACAGTGGAACCCCACATGGCGGGCCTTATTGGCCGCCTTTTGTGCCGGGTTTTTCGGGGTGCCGTGTTTGGGCGCCATGTTTGGGCACCATTTTGCCCACCATTGCATTTAATGCAAATACCAGAAATGAGTGACAAAACCAGATATCGCTCACGAAAAAAAATATACATTATTTAAGTTATTCGGGCATTACAAGTAAAATTTCTATCTAAGCTAATCTAATTTTTATGGGTTTTTTATTTTTTAATCCTTCTTGACCTCCTTGGCAGCCTTGGCCGCGAGCTTCTCTTGCTCCTTGATCGCCTTGGCCGCGAGCTTCTCTTGCTCCTTGGCTTCCTTGGCGGCGAGTGCCTCTGCCTCTTTGAGGGTCTTGGCAGCGAGTGCTTCCGCAGCCTTGGCTTCCTTGGCAGCAAGTGCCTCTGCCTCTTTGAGGGTCTTGGCAGCGAGTGCTTCCGCAGCCTTGGCCTCCTTGGCAGCGAGGAGTTCAGCAGCCTTGGCCTCCTTGGCAGCGTGGAGTTCAGCAGCCTTGGCCTCCTTGGCAGCAAGTGCCTCTGCAGCCTTGGCTTCCTTGGCCTCCTTGGCAGCGAGCTTCTCTTGCTCCTTGAGCGCCTTGGCGGCTGCTTTCAAGGCCTTCTTGCTCTCGCTGCTTCCGACGCTCACAGAATCGGCCTCTGATCCAGAATCGCTGACATCGGAAACATCCTGCATAGGCTCAGCGGCAACAGGCGCGACCTCCACGATCACCTCCTTGGCAGTAGCTTTGTTTGCCTTCTTGGTAGCCTTGGCGGCTTCCTTGGCGACGAGCTTCTCCGCAATCTTGGCAGCCTTGGCGGCTTCCTTTGCAGCCAGCTTCTCCTCTTCCTTGGCAGCCTTGGCGGCTTCCTTTGCAGCGAGTGCTTCCGCAGCCTTGGCAGCCTTGGCGGCTTCCTTCTGCTCCTCGGTCATCTTCGCCTTCTTGGGCTTAAGGGCACGCGCTTCCTTTGCGGCAAGCTTTTGCTCCTCGGTCATCTTGGGCTTACTTACAGCATCCTCCGACATCGTCAGACCCAACATGGCCAACGCCTCCTCCTCGTTGAAGCCGTATTGTGCCGCGCATGCAATCACGGTCTTCTTGCTGACCTCTTCAGCAAGCGCCTTCATGCCGGCATTCACACGTTTATTCACAGTCACAGTCATAGCGCTCATTGTTGATACAGTTGATGGTTTGGGGTTTGATACCATTCACTTTTCTCCTCAATAAGTTTTCAATTTTTTTTTACTACACTGCAAAAAACATTTCACTTCAAAAAAAATTTGAAACATTTTCAAGAAAAAAAAATTCAAAAAAAATGCACCCATGCATCCACTTTCTTTTACACCCGTGCAACGGATATATTTCACCATGCAACCATGCAACCACACATTCAACGGATCTATTTCACTCATTTATCATTTTACCCCCTTTATTGGAAAGCCAGAAATGAGTGATGATTTGAGAAATGAGTGACAAAAATACCCACCATAAATGCTCTGATTTTTTAAATACTTATACTACAAATATTTGAAAAAAAATACATTATTTAATTTAAGTTACAAGATTAAAATTCTAAGTTAATTTTTATTTTCTTTTTGGATTTTTTTTTTTGCATCTATCTACGATTCCTCTTCATCGTCAGACTCTTCCACCTCTGACTCCTCCTCTAGCTCGCACTCCTCAATCACTTGCAGCGAATCGTTGAACACTCCCACGCAATCTTGCGTCTTTGCGTCATACAACACATTCGCCTTGGTTCTCAGATAGGTATTGCCCTTGAACTCAAACTTGGTTACTACAAGCTCTTCCTCCTCCTCCTCCTCCTCAGGAGCTGGCGTAGGCGCGGGAACTGGAACTGGAGCAGCTGCCTTTTCCTTCTTGGCTTTGGGAGCAGCCTTGGCAGCCTTGGCGGCTTCCTTGGCAGCCAGCTTCTCGGCTTCTTTGGCAGCCTTGGCGGCCAGCTTCTCCTGTTCCTTGGCAGCCTTGGCAGCCGCTTTCTCCACATCCTTTCCCTTCTTGGATGTCACTTCCAACACTGGAACCGAGGCTCTGGCTGGGGCCTCGGCACGAGGAGACGATGCCTTCACTTCCGAGATTAGAGTTGCAAACAGATCCTCAGTGGATGACACTTCAACGGCCTTTGGCGCCTTCTTCGGTCTTCCACGCTTCTTGGATCCCGCATCGCTGTCCGTATCCTTGGAACCCTCCTTCTTGGGTCGCCCCCGCTTGCTTTCTGGCATCGCAAAGTGCTCCCGGTTGAATGTCACGTTGAACTTGGCTACTTCCGCTAGCACCTCTTCTTCCGTTATCTTCAACTTTTGCATCACTTTTGCGTATGCCACTGGCGCACGTCCCTTTGGATCTCTGAACTCTATTCCTGCTGTGAATGCTGTCATCCGGTCTTCTATGCTACCGCAATCTGGCTTTCCCGACGCATTCTTGTCGCATTGCTTCTTGCATCCCGAACAGTATCCCGATGACACCTCGTTCATGCATTGGCTCAGAAGACCGTGGTTTTGCTTCAGTCCCTGGCAGCATCCGTCCTGCACTGCTCCGCTGAAGGGCAACGCCACTTTTCGCTTCTCACAAACCACTTTTTCCACAATCTTGCGCCCCTTTTTTTCTACGCCCCCACCAGACAACAACACTACCGCACCTATCTTGCACTTTGCATCCAATGCCGAAAAACCATACGCACGAGCGCACAATTCTATCGCATCTGACTGAACCTCCTTCAGCATTGCCGTCATACATCTTTCCATTGAAACTACGCTCATTATTAAATTTAATTTCACCTTTTAATACTTTTACCTTTTTCATTTACTTCTCAACACTTTTCAATTTTTTTTTTCTTTCACCCTCTTTATGATTCGCATTTAAAAAACTGTGGGGAACCCAGGTTCCCCTACGACCCCTCCTGCAAAAAAATAGCCGTTATTTTTATTTTATTTTTGTTTATTTTTATTTTTGTTTATTTTTATTTTTTCCGTTTTATTTTAAGCGGTTTCCTCTTGCTCTTCTTCATCTTCATCCTCATCTTCATCGTCGCTATCAGATACGCTTGATCCACCATTTTGCGCATTTGCGATTTCAGCTTCAACCAAATCTGCAACGTCAATATTGTTATCAATGCGCCACTGCTTTTCAATCATTTCCAAGCGATTTTTTACAGCGGATCCTTGGCAATTTCGTATATCTCCTTGGCTAAGAGCGTTAAAGCTTGCCGGCTCATATCTGCGATCATATAGTATTTTATTTACATACCAAGAAATGGCCGATGGAATTGTTCCAGATGTCACCCAAGCGCATGCAGACAATCCCAGCGCGCCGCTTAGTTTTCCATATCGCTTCTGTGGTCTGAATGATGTTGAATCAATTGCATTTCGCAATGTGGAAAAGTATGATCTGAAGAAATTAAGAACATCATCCTTTTGTTCGGGAGAAAGATCGGTATTCAAATATTTATTGTTCAATTCATAAGATGTATTAATGCAAGCGTGCCCGCCTTGGTCTCCATCACGAGTAGCAATAGACAAAATTGCGCCAACCATATCGCCAAGTAGCTTTCGGCTTTTCCCCGTTCCAATTGGCCCAACAAATCGCGCAAAATCTCCGCGCAAATCAACATGATTCTTAACCTCGTTCATATAGTGCATCACAGGTGAAATTCTAAGCCGAGAATGGAATTTATCATTGTCTCCCAACGGTTTCCCACTATTCAGCCGATTAAAGATTTCAGCCATTTCCCTCGCAGAATCCGCGGTGCATTTAAAGATTTCTACTGTCACTTGATAAGTAATAAATGCGGTCTGCAACCTTTGCGACAATTCGGAATATTTTTTTCCATTCCCGATTGAACCCACCTCGCATGCAAACCCATCCATTAAATACTCCTGTAATGCAGTCATGCGCGTTTGGCCCTCTTCCACGCTATAATATTCGTCGCCATTTTTATTATGACGCGTCAGAATAAATGCATTAATTGGAAAATCTTTCAATACGGAATCCACAAGCAACTGCTTTTTATGCAAACTCCACGATGGAAATCTTTGATGTTCCTCAATGCGATAAGTAAGATTGGATTCCACTGGTGCATCACCTGTTCCTCTAGCCATGAATAATTCAGGGCTAATAAAATCCCCCAGAATAAGTTGAGTAACTTGACGACGTTTTGACATTGTTATTAATAAAGAACTGCTAACTAAGATGTTATTAGTTTATGAAATTACAGAGCATTTCAATTTTTTTTCAAATAAAAAATACAAACAAGTATTTCTGTTTTATTTTTTTTTTATTTTTTCTGTTTTTATTTTCTGTTTATATACAAAATATTTCTATATAACAACGTTAGACCACTTGCAAACTGATACATCGTCGTAACCAGACGATTTGATTTTTTCATTTTTATTGGTGAAACTATTAGGAGCAACTCGTTCAACACCCGCTGCGTCAGTCCAATGAAAATCCCACTCTTGTTTCCATCTAGCCTCTGCCATATCCGCAATCTCATTGGCAGACTTGGATGCCAGGAAAAGCATGTCAGATTCGGCGTCGGGGCCTTCGGTATTCACCATCTCCCACAATCCATCGGACCCGCCTACAACAGACACCTCCTGTCCAGGGCTAAAGAATACAACATTTTTTTCAGGGCAGTATCCAGTCACATCATTGTGCCCCAAAGACTGAGTTATCGCAATTATTTCTAGATTTTCAAAATGAATATATTCTCCTTCGCGCAATCTCAATTTTGTTGTCCCAAAAATCTCGGGAATTGGTGCACACTTTTGAACAACGACCCTTTTTTCGTCTATTCGCAATTTTAATCTTTCTTTCTCAAGCGGATTTGACCACTTGTGAGGCGTGCTTATATATGCGAGTTGTTTATCAATAAACACAGCTATCTGGCTATCACCAACCGTGCAAGTTTCAACTCTATTGTGGAACATCTTGGCCTGACAATATGTTGCGCCAGAATTTCCATAAAGAAACTTATATTTTGTTGTATATCTTATCAAATCCTTAAAAGAATCTGATGCCGCCATAATCTCATCCCATTTTGCCCTTTTTAAAATATTTATAAAATGATCAGCTCCATGCCCATCGCACCCAACAAACCAATCAAACGATTCTTCCTTAACTAATTTTTCTACTCTGCCGCAACACGCATAATCTTGATTCTTATCTAGTCCTCGCACATCACATGCATTGTAGTTTGGAGCGAGTTGGAGCAATAGCGGAGGTGAGTCACTAGAATCCGCGACGTTAGCGAAAGATTCCGCGCATTTTAATAAAGGTTCTTCTTGAAAAGCAGCCATTTTGTTCTTGTATGGTGTTGTATTTTTTTTATATTAAGTTTTCAATTTTTTTTATGGAAAATTTAATATATATTAAGTAGCTAATGTAAATTACTACTTCATTACTCTTAAAAAATTACCTTTTACTATGTTAGAATTGCGGGATTGCTGTTGTGATTTTGAACGAATATATACTGGAACTGTTTTTGCCTTGGCTTTTATATATTCAGATGATGCAGCGCCATGATCAATTCTGTCATTAACCGTTTCGCCGCGCCTAACTTTTACTAACATTAAACCACGCTTTCTGCAACATCCTACGCATAAACACCCCAAATCAATATAATGGTCCATCTGAATTTCATTTATATATTGATTGTCTAACGCAACATCCGTGTAAAATATATATTCTTCCGGTGTAAATGTAGCTGCAACGCTGTTGTTCATTTTACCTTTCCAAAAATCTATGTATTGTTTTCTCTCGTCGGGTGAATAATAATACTCCAAATTACTGTCGTTTTCTATCATTCCTAACAAATTAACTGGTATGCTATACTGTTGTTTAAATAAAGAAAACAACTGACTTATTGGTTTTTTACTTGTTTCATAATCATTAACAATAAATATTTCCACCCCAAGTATATTTTGCAAAATATTTCTCCAGTCGCCGGAATCCTTTAAACGGATTTTAAAATACTTTATTCCATCAACTTCCGCAGAAATGAATCTGTTATTAAAATCAAATTTTTCTGGATATGGCACTTGATATTTAGATCTAAAATTATCATTTGTTTGCAGGTATGGAAATACCTGGTTGAATCTTTTAATAACTCTAGATAAATCAAATGTATTCAATGTTTCAATGGGAACATTAAAATGAAAAGAGTGTATATTTTCAAAAAATGTAGATATTTTTTGCTCTATCGGGCTTCTATAAATATCAATTACACACACATTTTTCCCCAAAAATTTATTATATTTTATTATATCTAAAACAGTGACATCTGTAATTTTATACAATATTTTTAACATTATCTCGTTATGCAAATGTAAAACTGTAAATTTTCCACAAGCATTTATGCGTATAGATGAAACAAGCGTGGTTGATCCTACCTTTGGAGGCGTGTAAATAAAAATAATATTTTTATTTTTCTCTATACTAAAATCATCACTAATTCCTAAACTTTCATTTACATATTTCATCTTATTCAAATAGGTTTGGTTTGTGAAATCCTGTGTCGTCATATATATATTTACCATTATTATGATATAATTATTTAAACTAAAATATAATTATATATAAAATGACATTGGAAGCAATTGTTGCATATGACTCAAACAAAGGTATTTCTAAACATGGTTTAATACCTTGGAAAATATCGGATGACATGAAATTTTTCAAAAATACCACTATTAAAAATGTTGTTATTATGGGAAAAAAAACATTTGAATCACTAAATAATAAGCCGTTAATTGATAGATTAAATGTAGTGCTTACTAATGCTCCCGAAAAGTATTTTAATTATTCTATCATGTATTCTAATTTATTATTTACTGACAATGAGAATATTCATTTAGATATTATAAGAAATGCAAATGAATATTGGTTTAGATATATTTTTTTAAATAAACAATTTAAAATATTCTATATTGGAGGTGAATCTGTTTATAAAAAATTTATTCCGTTATGTAAAACAGTGTGGGTAACAAAAATAAAAGAGAACTATAATTGTGATTTATTTTTTACACACGATTTGGATCACGATGAAAATTTTACACACAATGAAGTAATTAATGCTGAATTATTTGACATTATTAAATATACTCAAATTACCGAAGGTGGAAATTAAATCTCCGCATTTTGTTTTACCTTTTTAATGAAATGTTTATTCATGTGTTTTTGTAAAGTAAAATATGTTAATTTTTCATTATCTGGAATACCTAATAAATTTTGTAGCTTCTCATCCGGATGAATAATTTGACTGTTTTCATTATTCTCTAAATTATTCTTTTTAATATAATCAATCAATGATTTTGTAACAACTGTGCGAGCAATTTCACTGCCCTTTTCTTTATCCATAAAATCGCACAATTCATTCGTCACCTTTGACGGGGTTGCAAACCCGGATGGTTTCTTATTTCCCTTATTTCTATTCTTATCAACCTCCTTCTTCATTGCCTTGAATTCGCGTTTTACATTTTTTTCAACTAGTTTAAGTTGCTGGTGCATGTTTGTGATTTGCACTCTAAAATTATTCAATACGCCTATAATATTATCAAATTGTTCATATATAGCCAATTGTGTTTTTTCAGATGGTTCCAATAGTGTATTTGTTGCATCTTCAGAGATTACGTGATTCACTTCCATTGATATTACATCTTATGTAAGAGACTTTAAATAAGTTTAAAAACAAATAATAAAATTGTAAATTATTTGATTTGTTCTTCTACTTTCTTCTATTCTTTCTTCCTGCTCTAGAATTGTTACGCTGATCTCCCCTTCTTCTTTGCGTTCGTTTTTTACCACCAGCCCTTGTATTTTCTCGTTGTCCTCCCCCTCGTCTTGTTGCACGAGACTTGCGTTTTCCGCCGGTTTGCCTATCTGGTGGTTCCATATATATTTTATATTAGTATTTTAATTTTTATTTATAGTAAAAAATCTAAAAATAAAAACAATATATTCACAACTATTTATTTGCTATTTACGCACTATCCTTATTTACCTTGGGAGGTCTTCCGCGACCCCTGCCTCCTGCAGTGGCAGGACCCTTTCCGCGTCCAGGTGCAACCATGGTCCATTCTGCTCCTTCACGAGGACCAGAACCACGGGCGCGAGGGGCTGGGGTATCAGAGGCCGCCTCACTGGGTGGCTTTGAAGACCTTGGTGGCTTAACCTCGGGGACGTCCTCAACATCCTTTCCATCCGCGGACTTGCTATAAGTGACGCGTGTTTGCCTAAAATCACGGCGTGTTTCACACATCAACTTTCCACCATTAATACCACTCACATCTCCTGCCTGATACTCGTGAGCTCCTCCGGGAGTGTGGTCCAACTTAAATGAAACATACTCACCTTGAACCAAATACTTGTATTGCTCTGAGCCCACCATAACTCCACTATGATGGACAAAAATATCGCTTCCAGCGCGAGCGCTGTCAGTGACTGTGATAAAACCATAACCAGCCTTGTTATTAAACCACTTGACGCGTCCTACTAGACGATCGGAGGGTGTAACGAGTGTGGGTGTTCCAACGGGTTGTTCGCTTGACATTATAATGTAATAAGGTCACGAGTCTTTATATAGTTTTACATAATGATTATTTCGTGCAAAAAAAAAATATATACAAAAGAAATAATTATATATTTTTGTTCTTTCATGTTTTTTTGTTCTTTCATGTTTTTTTTGTTTCTTTATATTTTTTTTGTTTCTTTTGTGTTTTATTCACTGTTTGTTTTTGGCCACACCCTGAGCAATGGCCCAGGAAGTCCAACATCTTGCCTTGAATTTTTATAAAGGAGCCACGCGAGCGATGTCTTTGCATCAGCAATCCGACAAAGCTCCTTCTCAAATGTTTCCACAGGATAAAACTTCAGCTGAATTTTCTCGTTTGAACCAATTTCACCAAACTGCTTTTGTTTCATTTCTTCTATTACATCCGATGAAATGTTGGTTTTCCATACAGCCAAATGAACGCTTTCATCGCATCCGCCACCAGACAGTGTAAATTTACCCAACTTTTGGAAATCTTCGCTTTCCTCGTCAAGTTCCAAACCTGTCTCCTCTTTAATCTCAGACTTTAGAACTTGATTTACGACCATATTGCCCGTGCGGTTGTCAAACATTCCAGCAACAATCTCCTCCTTATAACCACACGTTGGAATTCTTGGTTGATTGGTCAGTAAAACATGTTCCGCATCATTTTCATCGCGCGCGATAATTAAAACCGCACCGCAATCTCCCCTCAGGAAGACAATGCTGTCAATTGGTTCGCCCAATTTTGTATAAACATTGCACTTGAATTTCAGGAATCCAAGCTTATCTGGGTTTGAGCTTGGTCCAAAGAAATCAACGTCTGTGATATTAATAGACCTAAGATCAAACTTGTCTAGAGGAAATGTATCTAGCCAATTCATAAACTTTGGGGCCATACAAATCGTCTCAAATGATGGACGAACGCTTGATCTATCAGTTGTAATTCTGATTCCACGATACCCAAACTCACACCTCTTCAAATGCGCGTCATAAAACTTGAGCGACGCGATTCTGATGTATTTGAAACACACGCACAGGCCGTCCCAAATAACGAGTGTGGCCATAACTGCATTTACGATAAATTTAATCGCTATGCTCTTCATATTTTGGGGGATTTCAATTCCGTTCATTGTGGCAATGGTTAAGTAATTATATTTTGCTGTTTTCGGTTTCAATTTTTTTTGTTTTGCAAAAATTATTGAGATTTCCAACAATAAATTAGAAGTAGCGTTATTCCTCCAAATATAACTACAACGACTGAAAATACTACGGCCATCTGTAACGCGTTGCAAATACATTCGTAAAAATCATATACACATCCTCTATTTGAAATTGTTGCAGATTTTACTGCTATTTCTTGAATAATATCAACATGTAAAGGATTTTCAATATCCATTAACTACTTAATGTATGAAATTTTTATATCGTATTCAATATGCTAATTAAATAGCTATAATCGGGCGTTTCATCAAATTTCAATTGCATGCAGTAATTCAAATACTTTATTAGCGCTTCGGGGGTTTTTGACCATTCTAAAATACACATTTTTTGCATTTTGATTATTTTATTTTCTCTCGGCAATTGCCAGGGAAGACTTCCATTTACAAGATACAAAATAATATATGCCACTGAAATCAAGTCATCACGCCTGCTCGGTTCAAACCCATTATGAACATTTAAACTTACATAATTCGGCGTTCCTATTATTGTCTTGCCAGTTTTCATTTCTATATGTCTATTATTTTCATCCATATATTTTCTACACAAACCAAAATCTATAATATAAATACTGTCCCCGTCTTTTCCAAAGACGAAATTTTCTGGTTTTACATCTCTGTGTATAAGACCTTTCTCATGAATGCATTGCAATATCCTTACTATCTTTCTACCAATCAACAACGAATCAACGAGAGAAAAAGTATTTTTAAAAAGGGACCCGCCCAAAAGCGGCAAAACCATATAATTGTATTCATCTGTTGAGCCATACCATTTTACTTGTGGAATCCCGGGAGCTTTACCAAGATATTGATATATTTGGGCTTCTCTCTTTAGCATCTTAGTATCAGACGAAATTAGTTCTATCTTGACAGCAACCGCTTCTTTTGTTCTAATATTTTCACCCTTGAATATAGTTCCAAATTCTCCATTTCCAATGCGTTCTATTAATTTATATTTATTTGCAATTATCATTCTTGCAATATTTTATAATAATTTATAATATTGTTTTTAATATAAAATAAAATTGAATGAGTAATTCAAGAATAAGCACGTTTAACCACACAATATGACAGACAAACACAGATTTATACCCAATATATTAAAATTATCGCATTCGCAAGATATAGAGGTGGCTGTAAAAGAGTGGTATTCATATCCACTTAACGAAATAGCCGTTCCAAAGCTATCACTGCAGTGTGCGTGTAATGCATGGATGACACATTCATTTACTTATATAAACAGTGTAACTGGGCACGCCATTCTACTTGGACGCGTGTGTAAAACAAAATTAGAGCAATCCAAGAAAAAAGGAACGCGTAATAATGAAGACGCATTTAATCATGATGAACGAGTAACCTACACTAATATTAGTGACATGGATAGTTATTCTGCCCAAGTTTTGCGCAAAATAATAGAAGATATTCGTCGCCAAGTCTTGGCGACATATCACCTTGAAAGCCTTATGAATTTTAAACAAATGTTAATGTCATTTCCAATTGACACAAGTGAAGTCGTTCAATTGATTAATGATAAAATTCAAAATTGTCGCGAAGATATAGAAAGAGATAGGCAACGCCGATTGCAAGAAGCGCAAAGGCGAGAACAAGATCTTCAACAACAACGCGAGCTCGTGGAAGAACAGCGACGAATTCGGAGAGAAGCGGCACAACGCGAGGAAGAGATTAAACGAGAAGAAGAACGCATTAAACTTGAGAGAGAGATCCAAAGAGCCCGCGATAGAATTGTTCAAAAACAACGCGACGCAGAAACAAAAGCAGAGCGCGATAAACAGAATGAAATAATTGCAAAGCAGCGTAGAATTGAACAATTGGAGCGAGAACAAAAAGAGAAAGCAGAACAAGAAGCCCAAGAAAAATTGCGCATAATCAAGAAGAAAGAAATTGCTGCAAAAAAAAAGATGGAAATTGATGAAAAATATTCATTTTGCAAATGCCAAGAGCCGTTATTTAAACAGATGCCAGGGGATGATCTAATGTGTAAAAAATGCAACAAATATCAAACAGCATAATGCTATATTAATATATAAAACGGTATAAACGTATCACTGCATAATATAGTAAGATAATGGTCAAATTCTGCACTGAAACATATCCAAAGAAAGAAGAAATTAAATATGCCGAACATTTTGAAAAATACTCATTTCCTTTAAGTAGTTTTCAAAAATTTGCAATTGAGGCGATTGTTGAAGGGCATCACTCACTTAGTTGCGTGCCAACTGGTTCAGGTAAGACAATGCCTGCATTGTTTGCAATTGATTTTTTTACCAGTAAGGGGAAAAAGGTTATTTATACTAGCCCTATTAAAGCGCTTTCAAACCAAAAATACTACGAATTTACGCAAAAGTTCCCACATATTAGCATCGGATTGCTAACGGGAGATATTAAGATTAATCCAGAAGCCGACGTGCTTATTATGACTGCCGAAATTTTGCAAAACACACTCTATAGAAAGAAGCAAAAGTTGAATGAGAAAACAGACGCATCAAATCCGTCTTCATCTGCGTTGCTGATGTTTGACATGGATTTTGACAATGAACTTGGATGTGTGGTTCAAGATGAAATTCATATGATAAATGACGCAGAACGCGGGCACGTATGGGAGAGCATTATTCTACTTTTGCCACAACACATTCAAATGGTTATGCTTTCAGCGACACTTGATAAGCCCGAAAAATTTGCACTATGGATTGAGAACCGAGGCAATACAATGATTTCCGACGGAGAAAATAAAAAACAAGTATATTTGGCGACGTCTTCTTTCCGCCACGTTCCTTTAACACATTACAGCTTTATAACTAGTAATAATGGTATTTTCAAAGCGATTAAAAAGGACGCTGAACTTGAAAAAGAGATTAGAGGCACAATTGATAAGCTACACGTTATGCAAAGTGCGACTGGTGAATTTAATGAGCCAAATTACTACAAGATTAAAAAGATGCTAACATTGTTTGAACAAAAACAAGTATATGTTAAGCGTGCTCACGTTTTAAACCAAGTATGCAAACACATGGTGGAAAATAACATGCTTCCCGCAGTGTGTTTTATTTTGTCAAGAAAACAAATTGAGATTGCCGCGCATGAAATTACGGTCCCTCTATTGGAAGATGACTCAAAGGTTGGCTATACTGTTAGACGCGAATGCGAGCAAATATTGCGTGCAAAGTTGCCCAATTATCAGGAATATTTGGAATTGCCTGAATATCTGTCAGTTGTATCACTTCTAGAAAGAGGCATTGCAATTCATCATAGCGGCGTCATGCCAATTCTGCGAGAAATTGTTGAGATTCTATTTGAAAAGGGATATATTAAATTTCTATTTGCGACGGAAACATTCAGTGTCGGATTAAACATGCCAATCAAAACAGCCATCTTCACGGATGTAAAGAAGTTTGATGGGACTAGTATGAGAATGCTTTATCCACATGAATATAATCAAGCATCCGGACGTGCTGGACGGCGAGGCATTGATACAGTTGGACACGTTATTCACCTTTCAAACTTATTCCGAAATGTTGAATTGACTGATTACCGAACTATGATGCAAGGCAAGCCGCAAACGCTTGTCAGCAAATTCAAGATCTCATATAATTTGTTGCTGAATCTAATCATGATTGGCGACCAAGATTATCTGCAATTTTGCAAACGCTCCATGATTCAAGATGATATTGATGCGAGCTTGGGCGTAATTTATAATAAGATTGCAAAGTTGGAATCTGAACTAGACACAATGGGTCAATCCATGGTTCATACTAGAACACCAAAGCACATTGTTGATAGATATCTAGAACTTCTAGAAGCACGCAAAACTTCTGTCAATAAAAAGCGAAAAGAGATTGAACGAGAAATTCAAAATATTCTAGAGGCAAATAAATTTATTGAGTCGGATAAAAATGGCGTTACCAGATATAATGAAAAATTGAATGAATTAACTAGTGTCAAGAAGCAGTTTAACAACGCCGACTCATTTTTGAATGAGAGCGTTCAAAAGATACTTACAAACATGAAGGAAGGAAAATTCGTTGAAACTGATAAAGAAACCGGGGGCGATGTTCTAACGCAAGTGGGATTTATGGCATCACACTTGAGGGAAGTTCATTGTCTTGTTTTTGCGAAAATGTTGAATAATAATGCATTTGAACTTGTAGATGCAAAACAGATGATTTCAATATTCAGTTGCTTTACAAATGTTAATGTAAGCGATGAGCAAAAAGCGTTTAAACCAAGCACAAAAGATGACACGGTTAAACTCATTATAAATGAATTGACCCTCCTATATAATTATTATCAAGATTTTGAAACGGAGAATAATACCTTTACTGGTGTTGATTATAACATTCATTACGATTTGATTGACTATGTGTATGATTGGACTAATTGCGAATCCGCAGCAGAATGCAAAGTATTGTTGCAATCATTGGAGGCCAACAAAGGTATTTTTCTAGGCGAATTTGTAAAAGCAATTACAAAAATTAACAATATCTCATGCGAAATGGAAAAAATCGCAGAAAGTATCGGTAATATGTCTCTTCTCAGCAAGCTAAAAGAAATTCCGCAATTGACACTTAAATTTGTAGCAACGAATCAATCATTATATGTGTAAATTATCCAAAATCATTCACTTAAGTTTCGGATTTTAGCCGGGCTCCTTCGCTTTCGCTACGGCTACCTCCAAAGCAGCTGACAAATTTTTCAATATTTCTTCGTATTACTGCCTTGAATGATTGCTGTTCAATTAGTTCCTGAACCTCTTTATAAAGCAAATCATCAACAATAAATATTTTATATAAAGTTTGAAACGAAGGAAACTGCGATTGATTTTCAAAGTAGATTTTATTATCCGAAATAAACTGGCGTACAGTTTTCCTCTTATTTTTTGGAATAGATAGAGTTGAGTTTAGAGATGTATTTATTGCTACAATATCATGTATAAATGTCGCATTTTCAATTATTCTATTGCTAGGCGATACTAGCGGATTTCCTTGATAGCTAATAATTGTTTTTCTTGGGGTATTTCCCAGGAATAAATTGTCCTCCACTTTTTCATATAATTCGTTGAGGCTTGAACTCGGATTCAAAATAACGCACGTCGGTGGCTGTTTATTATAATGAATTTGAAACAAAATATTTATCTCGGTTTGTTTCAAATATGTGCTCTCGTGTAGCATTGTAACGGTTATCCAATAAAAGCATATCAAGCGGAATTATATTTGTCAATTTTTTTATGCTAAGGAAAGTGAGATTGTATGTTTGCTTTCTTATTTGAATGCATAACAATTAGAATACTTAATATTTTGATTATATATTCTCAGTAAGGGTCTGGAAATGCAGATTTCAGGGGGTCAAAAGTATTCGTGAAAATGAAAAAAGGACAAAAAAAATGTCCTTTTTTTGAAAACGGAAAGGATTCTTGAATTTCACTTTTTGCAGAACCACTTGTTAGCATAATGCTCTAAATTACAAAAAAAACACGCAAAAAACACAGAGCATAAAATTCGCATTTTTCTTGCAAAAAAAACAGGGGGAAAACAGGCATCCAAAAGTGCATCCAAAAAGGATAAAAATGCATCCTGAATTTTCCCACCAAATATTTTATTGTTAAAATCTTACGATACGTCGTAATAAAGTGAAATATATAGCGATATATATTTGCATGCTATGTTCAAATCCTCATTTTTGAGTGCAATGGATGCCCAATTTTCCCACGATTTTCCCCATTTTATAATTTGCACAAAAAAGTATTTAGGGAAAAATAGTATTCTAATATAGGACAAAATGGATGCACAATTTCCCAAAGATCAAGTGAAATTTTATTGCGAATGTTGCGATATCAAAACAAATAACAAAAAAGATTATACGAAACATTTATTGACACCTAAACATAAAAAAAACGACGAAAAGATGCAAAATGATTCTGAAAATTCCTCGCTACATGACTCATTTAATTGTTCGTGTGGAAAAAGTTATAAATATAGACAGGGTTTGCAAAAACACAAAAAAAATTGTGACCAAAAAATGTGTAAGAATGAAAAAATGCTAGAACAACAAGACCATGAATTGGATGAAAAACATATATCTGAATTTAAAATGCTGGCAGAGCTATTCAAGTTGCAAATGAACGAAAACAAAGAACTCAAAGAACTTATTATTGAGCAAAATAAACAAATGATGGAACTCGCAAAAGAAGGCAAAAATATTACAAATAATACAAACAATACAACTAATAATAATCATTTCAATTTGCAGTTCTTTTTGAATGAACAGTGTAAGGATGCACTTAATATTATGGACTTTGTCAATACGATTAAGCTACAAATATCGGATTTAGATATGATTGGTAGATTGGGATATACGGAAGGTATGAGTAAAATCTTCATTCGGAACTTGAAGGAACTAGACATTTTCAAGAGACCAATTCATTGCAGCGACTTGAAGAGAGAAACCTTGTATGTGAAGGACAAAGACGCCTGGGAAAAAGAAAATGATGAAAATTTTAAGATAAAACAGGCCATAAAAGGAATTGAAAGTAAAAATATAAAGCAGCTTCCACAGTGGAGGGCAGAAAATCCTACCGCAGAAGATACAGATACCAAGAAACATTTGGATTATCAACATATACTATGCGAATCCATGGGAGGATCAACATTGGAAGACGACAATAAAAAACATGAAAAAATAGTAAGAAATATTGCAAAAGAAGTCGTAATTGATAAAACCCCCGCGAAATAATATATATTCCAAAACAACTTAAAGCAGACCCAACACCCGAAAATACAATAACTTATTTTCCATGCAAATTAAAATAAAATCGTTCAATAGTTGTCAATAAATTAACGTTCCCCCAAAAGGCTATGGGGCGTTTTTCTTTAATATAATCAATCGCCTCTCTTGGGGTAATATTATAATATTGCATCAGATAACATGCTACAAGCGCGCACGATCGCTGCATTCCCGCAAAGCAATGAACTAAAACGGGTTCCTTTTTAATTATACTATTATGCATCAGTTCCATTACTTGCGTATCATAAATATATGAGAGCATTTTGGCGCTTTCGCTTGGGTCGTCATCAATTGGTATTCTGATACAATTTCTATGATTTTTTGGAAATGGAATATCCGAATTGCGCGTGCAATTTATAATCATTGAAAATTTATCCGAACTTTCCAATGATTTTGCGCTACCCAAAAACAAATAGTCGGTTATTTCATCATAGACATTGTCATACATTATTATATATATATTATTAATACTTATATAGTAATTTATTTCATATTTATTTCATATTTATTTTATTAATTATACTTCATGTATTTTATTAAGTCAATGTTGTCTGGATTGCACAGAGTCCAATAATTTACCATAGTGGTTACCCCCTTGTTATTCTTCCAAGGATAACTTGAAAACCGATTTTTATCTATAAATAGTTGATAAATTGCATTGTTTCTTTGGGTACCAACTTGACTTTCTTTTCTATTAGATTCTTCTTTTAGTTCCGTTTTTTTAGCGGAAATATATTGTTGTTGAGTTCCGCTGTACGATTTGGGTTTTGTCCATAAATCGTAACTGTATATTCCATTCATCGTAAGAAGATGAAAGAAAGCTTTTGAACCATTTTGTAATCCAAGACCAGAACCAATACCACTTGTTGTTCCGTCTCCGTTTAATAAATTTTTAAATTTATATAAAGTTCCAGTATTAAATTGCAAATCAATTAACACTATTAACATACATTGGTCGTTATCTACTAAGTAATTCCATCTTTTAACACCAATTAAATCCTGAACGGCTCTAATTGTTACAGCTAAATCTTCAATAAATATAGCTTCAACAGCCTGATCGCTTATACCTTTTCCATCTATGTTAACTGGTGTTGTAAATTTTGGACTAGATTTTGGCCAAAATCCTGTTACAGGATTTGTTACTTTGCCAGTTTTCAAATAAGGATTATCAGGAGATAATGGAATACTTGTATCAGACATGCTAAGCAAATGACCAAATCCAAGAGTTGGATAACCCTTACTGTCTTTATATGCATAATTTATCCAAAGGTTATCATTTATTTGAATTCCGCCGACTTTACCCCTTTGTCCAGTTGCAGCGTTTTTTTCTACTAAAGGAACACGACCTTTTGCAATCCCATTTTCTAAAAAACGAATGGTTTTTCCATACACCATCATTAATTCTGCGTCTATTAATTTAAATTCTACTTTCGTAGTTGTTGTCTGCGCTAGAATTCCTGCATTTAACCGGACCTTTGCTGCAGATGTATTCTGATTAAAAGTATTTGTAGCACTTGAAATGATTAATTTTGCTTTTGTCGCAACACCATAAACCGCGTCTGTTGGCGTTATTTTTCTAGGAGCATTGGAAGAATTTGCAACCAACATAGCATTAGAAATAACTCCATTTAATATATCAGTTTCTCTATTAATAATTTCGGTAGCGATTGCTACATCGTCTGTTTCAACGTCGCCGTAAGCAGGATAACACATTCTATTAATGTCTTCTCCGATACTAGGAACGTCAGGAGGAATATAATCAACATACATTACATCAAGCAAAGTAAAATAACTATCGGGGTATCTTATAAAACTTAAATAATTGAGAGAACAATCTGCAGCTCCAATAGCATCATATCTGTCGTTAATAAGATGATCATATAGATCATACTCATGTTGATATACGTAAATAGGTTCGTTTGGGTCTTTTCCATCAAAATCAATTGTTTCATCGCCAAATATTAAAATTTTAACAACCGATGCGGCTACTGGCATTTTATAATAGTCAATTATTAAAAATTTATAATAATTCATTATTTGTATTATTATGTTATCTAGTGCGCATATATTCTCTTAATTGTAAATTATTTGGATTGCACTCGTTCCAAAAATTAACTTGTTTAGTTATCCCCTTACCGTCTGTAAAAGGAAAGTAGTATTCATTGCCACCATTAAATAAAAGAGGCTGTTTATTTATAAAGAGTTGCATTATTGCATTATTTCTTTGGGCTCCATTGGACACAACACTATAAACATCCAATGTTAAAGCAGTAAGTTCGCTCTGTTTTTGAAGTCTATAATCATAATTGCTTACGTTGGCAAATGGGGAAGACCATAGGTCCAATCTATCGCGACGAAGGATGTTTTTAGAGTTTGGTGGCACGCCCATTTGTAACCCAAGTCCAGACCCAATATAATCTCCGCCAGTTCCATTTAAAAATGCGGCAAAATTGCGATTAAATGTTGCAATATCAGCAATATTTTTAATTTCTTTTTTTTTATAAAGCATGTCAATACAAATTATCAACATGCATTGATCATTTTCCCATAAATAATTCCATCTTATAACACCCAATAACTTTTGAATTTCCTTTATAGGGCCACTCAAATCACTCAAAAAAAGTGCTTCCACTTGCTGATCTGTTAAGCCAGGTCCATCACTAGCTAAGCTGGTTGTAAGCCCTGGTCTGTCTTTCGTTCTCCATCCAGTTAAAGTAGCACCATTAGTTAATTTAATAATTCCAGTGGATTGTTCGTCAGAACTTACAAAATGGCTAATTCCAAGCTTTACCTTGTTATTTTTATCAAGGTACATATAATTTCTCCACAAGGAATCAGTTTGTATCTGTGTTCCATTATTTGTTTTTCCACGTCGCCCAGTTATAGGGTTTTTTTCTACAATGGGAACGCGGCCTTTACAAACGCTATTTTCTAAAAATCTAACTGTTTGAGCATATACCTGCATTAATGCTGGATCTATTGGTTTAAATGGCACGGGTTCATCCCACGGATTTTTGTTTCCAGATAACCCCGCATTTAATTGTGTTTTTGCAACTACCGTGTTAATATTAAAAGTATTTGTAGCATTAGCAATAATTAATTTCGCTTTTGATGCAACTCCATAAACTGCATCGGATGAAATCTTTTTTCTAGGGGCATTTCCAGAATTTGCAAGCAACATAGCATTGGAAATAACTCCATTTAACACATCAGTTTCTCTATTAATAATATCTGATGCGGCAGCAATACCATCTGCCGATTTATCTACCATTTCAATCTCAGGAAAAGACATATTAATTAAATTAGATCCAAGATTATTAATTTTTGGCATATTATAATCAAGGCCCGCAAAATCCATTGAGAAATAACTATCAGGAAATTCCAATACACTTAAATGGTCTGGTCCCTCAAATACACGTTCAAATGTATATATTGGATCTTCAGCGCTTTGACCAACAGGCAATTTAACACTATCATCCGTAAATATTTCAATCTTTAATACCGAAATTACAACCATTTATATAATATAATATAATAATTCATTATTGCAATTGCAACCTAATTTTCTTCTTAAAATTCTCTTCATTGTGAAATAAATATAATTTGTAATTATGCATTTCATAATTTTCAATATTTTCTCTGATTATTATTCTAGAAGCCATTTTTAATTCAGGTAAATAGATAACGTATTGAAAGAGTCCATCATTGCGAATAATTTTATCAAATGCGTAACCAGAATATAGAGTATCCATAATTTCAGGTGAAGTAGAACACATGTGCAGTAAGTTACAATCATTTTGCACGCGGCGTATTGATCGCATTGTTGTATTAATATATTCTAAATCATCAATCCATTTCTTATAAAATGCATTAGAATTTTCAGATAGTTTTATAATACCAGTATTTTGCTGAAATTGAATAATATTCAGCAAATCTACCAGGCGGCGTATAGGCGATGTTATATGCACGTATGCTTCCATTTCAAGCATATCATGCGACAAAGTTTGCCCTTCTTCCAAGCAACTAGCATCAATGTATTGACCAGCAGCACTATTCCATATCTTAATAAATTTACCGACGTCTTCTGGGAGGTTTTCTGGCACTGAAAAATCCCTCTTCATGATTGTAGAGCGAAAAATTCCGTTGTTATTCACAAGAAGTTCTTTCGCCGTATTGTAGTTCATTAAAATCATGAGATAGCAAATGAGGTCGTGACTATTTCTCACGTTACTTATATATTTGTATTTTTTGGATAATAGTTTTGTGGTTTCAAATATTTTATTATAATCTTCGTCTGCGAATAAACTCGGTTCTTCATAGCAATAGTTTTTTGCGACGCGGATTTTGCAGTTGGAATATTTTATATCGGTAATAGTGTCACCGTCAATAAAAAGATCCATAACGAATGCTAGTCGTGTGTGCTTTTCCTGCAAACTACACAAACAGTCGGAAAGAATAGTTGGCAGCATGGGTCGTTTTCTATCCGGCAAATAAATGGTTGAGATTCTGCGTGAAAACGAGTCCCACAAATTGAGAACATCCATCCAGATTGTTACATTGGAAATGTATATGCTTAACTGCTGCATACCATTTTCCAAAGTGCGAATACTGGACGCATCATCAAAATCTACACTGCCAGAAGGGTCAATCGTGATAATTTTCCAGACACTATTGTCTGTTCTATCGGTAATTTCTGGATATTTCTTGCTGATATTTTCAATAAATGCGTCGTGCGATTGGGTTTTCAAAGCTTTTGACGTATCTTTGGAAAACTTTTGTATAGACGCGTTGAGACTTTTGCAATAGAGTTGATATTCGTAGAAATTGTCAAGAATTTCAACGGGTCCAATTAATTGGGAAATCACGCCGCGAGGGTGTTTGTCTTTCCATTCAACAAAATTTATTGTGACGTATTGATTTACAAAGACCTTGGAAAACCCTACATTTTTCATTTCATATGAGATAAGAAACGTAGGTAGTCGTCTATCATCTGGGATACATTTGTATAGCAGTTTGCCGTTATCGCTGCGACCATAAGTCTTGTTACCCTTCAAAATCATAACTCCAGGAATATTGTTACTAGACCTGATGCTGGAGTGCAGAATTTTGAACTCCGGTTCCAGCGTGAAAATGTCATTTGTGAATAATTTGCGCTCGGCTGGGTTTATTTCTTTAAGTTCCTTTTCCTTAAAATCAATAACGTTTAAATACGCCCATGATGTGTATGCTCTGTCATTAATATGAACCTTGTATATATCTGTCATGATGTATGATGCGTTATGTATAATGTTATTATATTATAATATTGGGGAAGCTTTAACTCATATTATAATATATTTATAGGGCGGAGGTGTTGATTGATGTGGTGTTGTCAAAATTTGCTGCTTGGATTTCATCCATCGGGTCATTAATAACAGGGGTGACTTCAATCCTTTTCTCTTCTAAAGGTTCTTGTGCGAGAGAAGAAGTATTTGGTGTCGCCTTTTTGTTGAGTTCTTTTATGTCGTGCTTTTTTGCAACATCTCTCTTGACATTTTGGAGTTGAAGAGCGTGTAATGCAATGTGGGGGACAATGGCTGCGTTATTCATATATGTTCTATATCTGAAACAAGCAATACTTGAATCTTTTTCAAATTCAATACTATACCACCAATAGGCAGGAATATTAATAGTCTTGCCGGGTGTCAATGTGACTTCCATGCATTTCATCTTATCAAAATCGGCACTATATTGGGCTTGCACCTTCCATGGATTTACAGGAGATCTAAATTCAAAATTCTCATAATCTTTGACAGGATATAAGTATTTGGAACTTTGTGGCGCCGCTAATTTAATTACTACTTTTCCTTGTGTTACTAGGAAAAAGTTGCGGTAATTAATTTCATAACGGAAAGGTGTTTTTACACTGGCTGAACCCATCATGATATCATAATTGCAATTTGAAACCATTGGGGGGCGAATAAATTCGTCGTTATATTGCATATGCTTAATAACTCCCGTCTCCTGTAAAAAGTCAGTGTTGTTTTCTGAAAAGTAGGAAGCGGTTTTATCTTCATCAAACAATTTTTTGGCGGCATGCAATGGAAGTGGCATATAAATTTCACTGCTGTAATCTGGGTCATTTGCATTTCTTATTTTGATTTCAAATGCATTGTAATTATTTATAACGGAAGACATACTGGTGCTTTGAAGAATTTTGGAATTATCAAAATCAAATATGACGGGTTGCCTTAAGTCACAGATTTCATCTAATTTATCTTTGGATGCCATATCTAATTCATAGACTTCTAAATCATTGCTTGTCTTCAAATGAAACTGAATATGAAGATATATGAATAACACTAAACAAAATACGAAGAATCCAATAAATAGTTTTAACATAACTAATAAAAATTCATACAAAATTTTTATTATTTATACTCACTTAAACCTTTGTAAAAAGTTGAGCCAAAATCCTTCGCTAACGTTCTCACTTTGGAAAAAGATTGTCTAAAAAATAACAATAACTAAACAACAGAACACTTATTGGGAAGGATCGGGACAACCGTAAGGATCTATGCAAGGATTGCCGCAAACCGATGTGCCATTATAACAATTCCCGCACCACGCGATAGTGTCGGGGTTGCTATTACGACATTTACCATTAGGAAGCAGCATGGTTCTCAACTCTTGGGTAATTAAATAACCCGCATTTTGCGCCGCATTTTGCGCCGTATTTTGCGCCGCACTCTGGGCGCCTCTTGTTATTCTTTTAGTAACTAAATAACTCCCGACACCAACAGATTGCTTTAATTGCTTAATAGGTTGTTGTCTATTCATTGTTTGCACCCTCTCTTGAAACTCCCTACTAAGCGAATACTTTATAGGATTTACCTTTCCTGATAGCGACATTTATAATACCAGTAAATATTATAAATTATAACGAAGATTCTAGTCCTCAATCTTTGGGGCGATGAAAAACATAACAGAGCTATTATTTCCTAAATCGTATTTTATTCTAAGCGGAAGCTCTCCGCTAATAGAAAACTCAATTTCAGAAGACAGCTTGGTCGTTATGCACATTTTGTGAATATAATTCAAACTGTATGAAATATCAATAATATCTCCTTCTGAAATAGAAAACTCAGCCAAATCGTCAATTGGGATATTTACCATCATTTCACCCCCAATTCCTCTAGAAATGATTTCAATCTTTTCTTCAGAACATTTCAGATTCATAATATCTCCAAACACGGATAATTGAGAAACAATTTCATTCATTTTTTTAGAATTAATTGAAAACTCCGTGTCATATTCAACTTCTGGAATTCCCAGTAATTCGGTTTCTAAATCAGCAAGCGGCAATTTAAAAAATTTATTAAAATCTCCCTTTGCGCTCGTTAAATCAATTTCAATAGATTCAGGATCGCCTTCATAATGAATATTAATAGACTGTTGTTCCTGAGTCATAGAGAGAATATTATGAAAAAATGTAGTATTAATACAAACCTTTGTATTATCTGCATCAGTCGTCTCATATTTTTCAAACCAATTAGAAAAAATTTTAATATCAAAGAGACAAACATGTGCTTTATCCATGCCCTGAATATACATGTTATCCGAATTAAAGCATATTGTTATTACAGATGAACACGACTTTAACAGCTGAAATAAAGAAATAAAAATGTCTTTTTTTGTCTTGTCTGAAATAGATAGATGCATTGTGTGTATAATATTGTCATTATGTATTTAATACAATTTATTAATAATTTGTAATTTTTATATAAATAGCATTGCAATATGATTGATATTTATTTCCCCAAATGGTTCATCAAGCAATAATATTGGGAAGGGTCTATTAATGATATTAACATTAGAATCGCGTCTAATAAACCGAGTTTCATTTTTTTTAATTATATCGGGATTTTCAACAACAGGTTTGTTTCTAGTTAAAAGATTCATACAATGATGCATGTGAATCATATTGCACAACAATACAGTTGCTTTTATTGAGAGCAATACCAAAACCAAAGTAGATAGATTCATTCTAACGCGCGATAATAATTTGTGAATAATATAGAATATAAATAACAAATCAATTTTTATTCTATTGTAAATATAAGTTATGAATAATTCATCGTGTTATAGATTTGAACAGATAGAATATTCAGATGGCCTATTGGATTTAGATGCAACATATATTATACATTTGGAAGGAAATGGACGCATTGAAAATATAAAATCGCAGTTAAATGAGTATCATCCGACAAACCTAGTATATATTTTATATAACAAAGGCTACAAAATTTGCGATAAGTCAGCGGATATAGACCAACCGAGTCGCGATTTGATAGATGCGTTTATTACAGTATTTAATGACGCTCATCAAAAAAATTATAAAAACATATTAATTCTGGAAGATGATTTTATTTTTAGTGAAAAAATTAAAAAAAAATCCACGCAAAAAAAGGTGATGGAATTTGTGAATAAAAAATCAAAAGAAAATGAGAATTATATATATCTATTAGGATGCCTGCCGTTTTTACAAAGACCATACGACGATAATACGAATATACTATTATGTGGGATTGGAACGCATGCATGTATATATTCTCGCAAGTGCATAGAGTTTGTATTGCAACAAGATCAAACCAGATTTAATGATTGGGATTATTACACGCAAATGAACATAACAAAATACATGTATCATGAACCGCTGTGCTATCAATTATTTCCGGAAACAGAAAATCAGAAAAATTGGATGTCATTTTTTGGGTTAAAGGATGTTCTAGTTTTATTGATTAGATTATGCAAATTGGATGTGAAAGAAGAGCCCGGATATACTATCTTTTATAATATATCAAAGGTGCTACCCGTTTTAATTATATTATTACTAATATTTTTATTGGTTGCAATACCATTGTTAATTTATAATATAATCAGATCATCCGGTAAAACCAAAAAATAAACATTATCAGCAATCGTCTTTAATCAATTGTATTTTTTGTTGAGTTTTTTTATCAATAAACATGCTAATAACACTAAATAGTTTTGAAAAAATAAAAGGTGCGTTGTAAATGTGACATGTATTTAATTTATCCGGAAAAGTGGTTTTTAATATTTCGGATAGTTGTTTAATAAAACCATAATATTTTTCTATGTGAAGTAGAGTAATAGAACTCATATTAACGTGAAAAACGAAAGTCTCTTGTGACTTTAAAACATTCTGTATAGTAAAAATAATATACTGAACAATAGCTTCAAAATTTTCAGGAGAAGATACAAATTTAAAATATCGGTAATCAATAACAATATCATTATTATGCACGGTAAAACACAATTTTGCTAATATATCTGGAAAGCAAATTTGAATAATATTTTTTTTAGTTATTTTCAAATGTTCGTCTTTTGAAAAATGCATATTTAATTGACGTTGAATATTAGTATTTGAATTTTCACAAGAGGATGAATAAGAAAAATTCATTTTATATTATAATATATAAATTAAAAAATTATATATTACACATTTTTATCCACGGGTTTGTCACATTTCTACATATTCCCATTTAATTTGACACCTCTTCTTCTACATTCGTAACCACGAGGTCATTTTCCACAGGTTGCCCAAAGTTGAGCAATTTGTGAGCAGATGTTTCGTCAATAATATTTCCGCTAATAATATCATTATCGCATTCATCATTTTCTAGAAATTCGTTCCCTGTAAAAACAATGTCTGATAGGCGCTGATTTGTCTGCATCGTAAATGATTGCAAATGCAATAGTAACTCCTTTACCTGAACCATTTCAGCCTTCAAAACATCAATAGACTCAGTAACGACTGCACTTACAGGAGCTACAACAGTGTTAGTTGGTTGCTGTGCAATAACCGTTGGTTTTCTCTCGGCAAGAATTCGTTGATTCTTTTCAAGAGAATCTAAACGTTGAACCATATTTTCAAATACAGTATTATCAACAATACGAACATTCTCGTCTAAATTATTTGCTAAACTAGTTTGACCATCAACTGGCATATTTTGAACTAGTTGTTCAACGCGCCCCAATCGCAAAGTAATTAATGCAATTGCGTCTGAAACGGACAATTTAAGATTATTTGCTTGTTGCCCTTGTTGCCCCTGTTGTACTTGCTGCCCGGGTCTTCCATTCGGTTGTTGTTGTTGTTGTTGAGGCATTCCGGGTCCTTCACCCGCACGTCTTGATCTCGCTGCAGCATTTGATCTTGCACTACTCATAATAAATTATCTATTATAATGTTTTTAACTTATTTACGCGAACTATTAATTCTAATTAAAAATCAAAGTGCTATGCGACCATTGTCATTTTAATTACTTCGTGGCTTTTATATCCAACTATTTCAAAATCTTCCACTTGGTAGTCATTAATATTCTCCCTAACCTGTGAAATAGAAACAGTTGGAAATTCATATGGAACTCTAGTAAGCAACTCTTTCATTGGTTCTACGTGGTCTTCATATAGGTGAGCATCGCCCATAAAATGTATAAATTCAAACGCTTCCAACCCACAGTGCTTTGCCAATAAATGCGTTAAAAATGAATAAGATGCTATATTAAAACTGGTTCCAAGAGCGCAATCGTTGCTTCTCTGAAAAAGAGCGCAACTAAGTTTGTTTCCACTATGAACACTGAATTGACACATAATGTGACAAGGTGGTAGCGCCATTTGGTCAAGTTGTTTAGGATTCCATGCAGTCATAATGAGACGACGACTATTTCTAGTTTCAGGGTTTTTCAACTGGTTAATAATTTGTTGCAATTGGTCGACGCCGCCAAAAGGGTGATCATCCGTCAAGTGTTTTCCAGAAAAACAATTATAATTGGCGCCAAAATTTCTCCATTGATAGCCATACGAAGGCCCCGCCATACCCTCAGGATAAAGCGTTAGACCTCTTGAATCTAAAAATTCGCGACTTGTATTTCCATCCCAAATATGAACGCCCTGCTTCTGTAGCAATTTATTATCAGTTTCGCCACGAATAAACCATATAAGCTCTTTCAAACAAGTCTTCCATGCTGTTTTTTTGGTTGTTAAAATGGGAATCTTACCGTTTTCTAGAGAAAAACGCATAGATTCTCCAAAAATACTATAGGTGTTTCCATTTCGCCCCTTTTCTAGCGTCCCTCTTTCAATAATTTTTCTAATAAGATTTAGATATTGCACTTCTTCTTGATTCCCGTCCATAACTATGTGTATTATACATAGATATGTTTTTATACTTGTTTAGGAAGACTACAAATTGTTAAAGCTGGGTTTTACTTATTTTAATTTCTTTTTATAAAACATATGGATAGTCTAGACGATTCAAAATTATCATCAAAATTGGGATTTTTTAAGCATGTTTTTAATTTTGACGATAACACAAAATCTGAGTTATTAAATATAACGCAATATGCATTGATTGCAATTGTTCCCATTATTATTTTAAACAAAGCGATGCAAAAGTTTGTTCCAGAAGCGGAAGAAGAAAAAGGAAGTGCAGAGCTTTTAGCAGAAGTAGTTATTCAAGTAGTTGCCATGTTTATTGGTTTATTCTATATAAATAGAATTATCATGTATATTCCAACATACAGCGGAACAAAGTATCCTGATTTTAGTGTAGTGTTCATTATTTTAGCCGTTTTACTTATTACGATGAGCTTGCAAACAAAATTAGGAGAGAAGGTCAGCATTTTATTTGATAGATTGACTGATTTATGGGAGGGAAAATCTGGCGATGATAAGAAAAAGAAGGGTAAAGGAAAGGGGAGCGTCAAGGTTTCTCAACCTATTTCTGGACAAAACCAGATGCCCAATAATGCGAGTGCAATGGGCAACGCACTCTATAGCCAAGGCACCACATCTATTAGCAGCTTGCCCACAGAACAAGTGCAACAAAATGCACCTGATTATAATGCGATGTATCGCAATGATGCTACCCCAATGCCTGGCGCGGCCACACCTGGAGGGGGCGATCCATATGGAGGTATGATTATGGCAGCAAATGAAGCGCTTGGTGGAAGTGCATTTGGTTCTAATTGGTAAAAAAACAATATTATGTAAAAACAACTTAATATTATTTCAGGGTTTTCATGTAAATGGAGAATAATTGTAATTATGTTTCTAGTAGAGGTTTATTAAAGTCGTGCGGGTTTCATTCCGCAAATCCCATGTCAAGTTGGTGTTATGACTTTGAACATTTAAATTCAATGATAAATGGAACTGATATGCGTGATGGAATGTCTATTTATGTATGCACTGACATGGTTCCACATTTTATAGATAATATTCTTCCGAGAATTTCAAACACATTTTTTTTAGTGTCGGGTGATTCAGATGCAACAGTTTTTGGAGGAGTTATAGATATATGGGGAAACAATCCTAGACTATTAGAAGTTGAAAAATGTTTGCGATTGGCAAATCATCCAAACTTGTTAAAATGGTTTTCTCAAAATTGCATAATAATTCATGACAAAATAGAGCAGATGCCAATTGGTTTAGATTATCACACAATTGCAAATGACCCCAATAAACCTTGGAGAGGTGAAAACGAAGGAACCAGTCCATCGGATCAAGAATCTATATTAAACGGTATTAAAAATAATGGAAAACCTTTTTATGATAGGATACATAAGATTTTTGTGAATTTTTCCGTTAATTTAAATAACGAGAATGACGAACGAACCCGCGCAATTAAAAATATTTCGTCGGATATCCTGCATTTAGATTTAGATTTCACAATCAGATCAAATGTGTGGAAAAAGGCAATAGAATATGCATTTGTATTGTCTCCATTTGGAGCTGGACTTGATTGTCATAGAACGTGGGAAGCATTGTGTTTGGGCTGCATTCCTATTGTAAAATCTATTGGATCAAATAAAATGTATGAAGATTTACCAGTTTTAATAATTAATGAATGGAGCGAAGTTAATGAAGAATTACTTAATGCAACAATTGAGAGATTTAAAACAACAATATTCAATTATGATAAATTGTTATTGAAATATTGGGTTGATAAATTTTCTTTGGTTGGTCCAATAAAAGAAATGTGCATAGCAAATAATTCTCCATTACCTATAGTAAATCCGTTTGAAATAGACGTAATCAATAAGGATGATTACGATAATAATGAATTGTGTGAGATACAAAAGAAACTTATTGAAAAACAAGAATCTGTAAATAACTTAATAAAAAATGTATATCCACACGGAGATGAAAATTACAAAATTGAACTAGATTTAATGTTAAACCGCTGCACAAAAGGCGTTGTTCAAAAGCTGATTGACGTTGAAAACGGTGTATTCCCGACAAAGGCCTTGTATAAAATTGGAAATGGTGGAAATAAGAAAAATTGTTTTGTATGTTGCACACCACTTTCCAATGATAGAGACGCAAAATCTAGAAATATTCATCAATCGTTGGAAAAGGTTGGGTTTAATGGATATTTTTATTTATTTAATGGTGGATTTCCGAACCCGACCGGGTCTGAGATGAAATACGCAGCGGTTCCATATTGTTTTAAAATATTCATGATGGTGGAAGCAAACAAACTCGGGTTTGAAAAGGTGATTTGGTTAGATGCAGCGTGTTATGCAGTTAATAATCCTCAAAGGCTGTTTGATGTATTGGAAACAGATGATGCTATTTTCAGACAATTTTGGCCATATACTCCAGGATTTCTTACTTATGAGAATACAGTGTTTAAAGAAACGATTCAAATTCTAAACAATGTTACAAATGGAAATCTAGTAAATAGCATTAATGTTTGTAGTGTAGTGTTTGGTTTAAATTTTGCTAGTGATAAAATCAATAAATTTATTGAAGAGTATTATGAGATGGTAAAAATAGGAACACCATTTTTATCATATTATCCTGAAGAGGTAGTTATAACTTCACTATTTAATAAGGATGAGTATAAATATTTATTTTATAATAGAAACGAAAGTTTAATGCTTTTTATTCATGAAAATTATGTTGGCAATAATAATGAAAATGCAAAAAACTATGGTTACTATTTTGTTCAGCGCGCTTATTAGTTAAACATCCATCATCGTAAAATCGTTAGCAAAACAACACCTCAAATTTAAATCAGTAATAGAATATATATTTTCTGGATTTATATTACTCCTAATAAATTCTGCAAATTCAACTTCTGGAGATTTATTAAAATCCATATAAGAAAATCGTTTCAAATATTTACACCTAATCGCATACATACCAAGAACACAATCATTATCCATAAATTTCAATGCACACACATTATAAAACTTTATATACGCGTCAAAATTATAGTTATTAATTATTTTTTGAAAAAAGTCATCATTTAATGTATAGTATCTACCAGTAAGTTTAATAATTAAATCGTCGTCTTTTATATCATATTTTTTTATTATATATTTTATATCTAATAATTCATTTACACCTTTGTGGTAATATTTAACACTATTGTTGTCTGTGTAATCAACTTTAACCGGTAATTCATCCAAATATGTTTGTCTCAATCCATTATTTTCAACAATAATTGGTTTTATATCAGATGGAAGCAAAGATAGAGTTTTAGTTATGCTGTTTAAATATGTATCCTTTCTGTGATAGTAATCTAATATTCCTTCATAATTATTAATACTCGTTGTTATAATTAAATAAATCATAATAAGTATTGTTGTGCATCATTTATATCATTTATGTCACTTATAGTATTCATGTCTCTTATAATATTTATAATATTTATAACATTTATAACATTTATAACATTGAAGATATATAAAAATATTTTGATGTAATACTATATCAACCGTAAAATCATGGACGTAGATAAACTATTGAAAGCATTAGATAATGAAGATAATTCAAAATTTATAAATTTGACTACAAAAAAAATTGCTGAAATGAAGTTAGAGATATTAAAAGAATTACACATGCCGAAAAATGAAACAATAGAGATGATGCAAAAATTAAAGGAATACATGTATGTAGATGAGATGGGAGAACTGCGTTATGGTGCTTTTATAAGATGGATACCTATAAAAGACCCAGAGAATGTTTATTTAACTCCCGGAGGAATATTATGTGAAATAAAAGTGATGGATGGTGGTATTTTTCTCACATGTAAGAATTTTGCACACAAACATTTCCAAATCAAAATGGATGAATGTCTTATTTTTCAGAAACTAACGGGCCAAGAACAAGTATTACTGGCAGCAATGGATCATCTGGATAAGTAATTTAGTGTCTATGTTTTTTTGTTTTATTGCACGGACAATCCTTAAATAACCCAGGAATAAATTTACCAATTTTTATGAATCCAACTTCAACGGGTTTTAATCCGCGCTTTACAGTTGAAACCAGTTTTCCGCGGTTATAATATTTAACACTTTTGTGGCCCTTTCCCTTCTTAATTAAAACCTTGCGAACTGTTTTTTTACCACCGGTTTGATGTGTTTGTGTATTGGTGTAGTTAAAGGTTTTACCAGTGGCGCTAAAGCTATCAGACATTTATATATTTTGTTGAGAAAAATAAATAAATGAGTAATATATAAATGAAAGAATTATATGTGCATTTGTTTCATATTTTGATAGTTGGAGGGTTGTTTTTATATGTAGGAATTAAATCCACAAACACACCATCTTTTATGTATCCTATTTTGCTCGGTTTAGGTATAATCATTATTTTTTATCACGCGTATAAGACTTATCTTAAAGTTAATGCTGGAAAAAATCCGTGGGTTAATTTGTTTCACATCCTCATAGTAGGACCATTGCTAATTTACATTGGCTACAATAAACAAATGACCCCAAGAGCAGCTTACGAGTTATTATTGATGCTCGGATTTGCAGCAATTGGATATCATGGTTATTATGCAATTATGAGTCATTGAATTTTTAATACGATTTTTCAACATAATTTATATTTTTGATGTTCCACATATTTATACCCAATATCAATTAATTCCTTACCTTGATTAAAATTCAACATATTATAACCTTCTAAATATTTTGAATTAACAAAATACTTATTTATTTCACCGTAAGGTGTTTTACAATTTTGATTTATTTTAGCCAACTGATTATTAAAATTATTAGTCACAACAAGAACCGTTCTTTGCAACATATCTTTTAATGAGGTAATCGGATCAGATTGATAAGGCATACCTTCATACGGGGTAATAAATGTAATGTTAAAATATGTATCATAATGTCCAACCTGTAGTAATTCGTTGCTTAGTGTTCCACCATCAGCATATAAAAAATTATTATATGTAATTGGTGGAAATAATCCAGGAATGGCGGAAGATGACATCAATAATAGAACTTTATTAGCGTCGTTATTTTCTTCAAATGAATATATGTCTAAATTACCCGTGTTCAAATTAGTCGCACCAATTAATGTATGCATAACAGGTTGATTGGGCATTTTATCAATAATAGACGATAATGTTTTATATAAAGGTTCAGTGTTTAAAATAGAAACTCCAGTTGAAGGTTCTAATTTATAAACCATATGGTTATTAATGTGTGAGTAAGTTTGTTCAGCAAATGCAATGCCTGATTTAATGTCAGAAAAATAAGAAAGAAACCCCGAATTTAACGCGCCGGCGGAAATTCCCGTATAAAGGTCATATTTTGAATTTTCATTTTCTGAAATTTTTTTGAAAATGCCTATTTCAACTGCACCAAATGACCCACCACCGCTAAATGACAGTTGATTAATAGATAAAGTCGTGCCTATAGTAGTACCGATACAAATTATTGTAAATAACGGACCCCACATTATTTAATATAAAAATATATTTTATATTTTTATATTTTATTATTGACAAATACTATTTACCCATTTTTTAGTAACAACGGCTTCTACGCTTTCAAGTGCGCCCTGGGTCCAGCCTTGATTCATGCTGATCATTTCTCCCACAACAAGCATTCCCGGTAATGGATTTTGCGCTTTTTTAATAAAATCCTTACGATTCTTAAATGGGCCGTGCAGAGGTTCATAATAATGCGTGCCAATTGGCCAATAAAAATCCAGAATAGCATTTAGATGAAGAGTTTCTGCGGGAATTCCAAGCGCTTCTTCTAATAAATCGCAAAAATAATCTCTATTTTCCGGCGTATTTTCTAACCGGGGTTTTAACGATTTTGCGTCTTCGTTGTCAGTATATGCAATCATATAGACTCCTTTTTCATAATCCATGGGAATAATTTTCTTGAGTGGTCCTGGAACAATTGTTTGACCATGAATATATTGTTTCATAATCTGCGCAGATGATTTTGAAAATTTGCCATATAGTCGCAAAAATGTTTGCCCGTGAATCTGTTGATAAATGCTATTTTTTTCAGAAGCGCCAGGAACAAGATTTAAAACACTGCTTATAGTCGTTGCTAGAATAATTTTATTGCACGAATAAGACACATCTTTATCTGTATGAACGACGTAATTGCATGGAGAGACGACTTCAATATTTGTAACATTGCTAGACACGCGAATATTTTTAAACCCAACTTTTTTAGAAATAGTTTCAACCAATTGTTTCCATGGGATATGTAGAGCAGTCCAGTTGCCGTAATTATCGTCAAACCCGTAATTATAAAGGGTATCATATACATCTTCATTTTCGTAGTCGGTATATCCAGAGCAAACCGTAAAATTTTTATACAAGTCGGCGCCGAGAATTGGTAGTGCAAATTCTTTAAATGTTTTCCTAACTGGCGTTTTACCGGATTTTTCTTTAAGTTCTTTTTTCAATATATATATTATTTTCTTGACATTGCACGGGGTGGAAATTGTTGCCGCATAATTATGTGAAACCTGGAAATCTTTGTATGGTATTTTCATCTCTCTTAATAAGTCAATTAACAGATGATCTTTTTCTTTGCGGCCAACGCCTGCACCATTAACAACCATAGTTCCTTGAAACATTTCGTTTCCGAGTCTTCCGCCAAGCCAGTGCCTTTTATAACGTTCAAGCACTAATAACTTGGTTTCTGGAGCCATTTGGAGAATTTTATATGCACTGTAAAGTCCTGAAATTCCACCACCAACAATAATTATATCATATTTATCGTGATTAGACATATAAATATAATAGATAATAAATAAAAAAATTTAACGGCGTTTTTGTGTTTTTTGTTTTCTTCCAATATTCATCTTTCTTACTTTCTTTGTGATTTCTACCTTTCTACCTTTAGTGCATTTAAATTTACCGCGACTTAACCCCTTTTTATTAATAACGCTTTTTGTGCATACACCAATTGCACGTGCTTCATTTTTTGGTCCGCCCAATTTTTTAATACAAGAGCATAGTTTTTGCGCCAACATATCTTCAGCGATTTGTTTTAGGTCTGTTTTATTTTTAGGGATCGGCATTGCATAGTAATTAAGAATTTTGGAATAGTCGGAATTGCTAATTTTATACGGCATTGTTGTGTTTAGAATATACAAATATTAAATTAATTTAAAATATAATGGAAATTACAATTACTGAAAAGGAAGTTGATGACCAATCACTTCAAATGAATACATCCATTCCTAAAAGGATATTTCAAACGCACAAATCAGTGCAATATATACGGTCTAAACCACAATTGCAGAATGCAATCAACTCGTGGAGACGACATGTTCCGGAATTCGGATACCATTTTTATACAAATGAAATGTGCGATGAATTTATGAAAACGGACATGGTTGAATTGTTTGGTGAAGGCATATATGAGGCATATAATAAACTACCAATGGCAGTAATGAAAGCCGATTTATGGAGATATTGTGTAATTTATAAATTTGGTGGAATATACGCAGATGCTGACACAATATGTAAGTGCAATCCAAACATATTTACAATGTATGACACGATGCTTGTATGCGCGCCTGAAAATGAACATTCATATTTATGCCAATGGTGTTTTGCTGCCCCCGCAAATTCACCTATTTTAAAATCAGTTATAGAGCTTTCAATAAAAAGAATTTTAGAAATGCCCGTGATAAAAGGAGAACATATTATTCATTTCTTAACAGGCCCGGCATTGTTTTCAGATGGAGTTGAAAATTATTTAAAAGAAAATAATTGCCAAATTTTTAATAATAGACAACAATATTTTGTATATAAAAACCCTACTATGATTTGCTTTAAATCTCAAATGTTTCACAATAATATGATACAACATCTATTTTTGGGTTCTCAAAATGATGGATGGAAAAGAGAACGTTTTGAAAAACTAATGTAAATGTTGATGAAATTTATCTATAAATTTTTCTCATAGACCACAATTTAGAGTAATGAACAACTTTCTGGTATTTATCTTGCTCATCATAATATCCATTATACATTTTTAACACTGCCACATTTTTATAAAGAATAAACTTGCTGTTATTTGATCTATTCCAAATGTGTTCTAATTCAATAAATTTTTTATCAGATTGATTAAAATATTTACTTACTAAACCAGGACCAGTTGGATCTACACAACTAGAACCATAATAACGATTTTGCACATTTACAACAATTTGATTAATTAAATTCATCAACATTTCATTTTTCGGCATAACAGCAATAAGAGCATTATATATATTATTTCCATCAATGTCCAACACCCAATGTTCCTTTTCGGTCAATTCAATTAACCTAAAACTATTCGTGCAAGAATATTTGATATCCATGTAAATTCCACCATTTATGTATAATACACAATAACGCCATAAATCGGCCTTATATGCGCCTGGTATTAATGAATCAAATGCTTTCACTACACTATTATCAAAGTTTTTAATAATAAAGTCTCTGCAATCATCGTCGTCAAACAAAAAGTGTTCAAATCGCGGATGTCTCTCTTTCAATTTTTCAACAGTAAATTTCATATGTGGTGGCAATTCTTTAGTATGCCACGTTTGAAAGATTTTTAAGGGAATAACACTGTTATATTCTGTTTTTTTATTCATTTTATATTGTTGAATTCTTCTTTGTTGAATTTTCATTATATTCATACTATTAACAAGTTGTTGTTTTTTTTCTTCAAGAGATACAACTAATTTTTCGCCGATTTTTCCAGATAACATAATGAATATAAAATGCACAAATATTAAAATTGTGCAAAAATAACTATTTTATCGGTATTTAAAATATACGACTATCTTAGATGCCTCTCAATAAATCAAAAATAGTTATATTTGATATGGATGAAACCATTGGATATTTTGTAGAATTTGGAATATTTTGGGATTCATTGAATAATTATATGAACTCTGGCCTTTTAGAAAATAAAAAACGGCTAGCACAAGAAGAATTTAATAAAATACTTGATTTATATCCTGAATTTATACGTCCAAATATATTAACAATATTTCAATATTTAAAATACAAGAAAATATCTAAACAATGTCAAAGTGTTCTGATTTATACAAACAATCAAGGGCCTAAAGAATGGGTCCAATATATTAAAAATTATTTTGAAAACAAGTTAAAATATAAGTTATTTAATCATGTCATATCTGCATTCAAAATAAATGGAAAAAGGGTAGAATTGTGTCGTTCTAGTCACGATAAAACAATGAAGGATTTAATAAAATGCACTAAAGTCTCTCAAAATACAGAGTTTTGTTATCTTGATGATACATATTATCCGGGAATGAACTACGATAACGTGTATTATATAAAGGTTAAACCATATATTCACGATTTACAATTTGACTTGATGATTCATAGATTTTTGCAAAGCAATATTGCAAAGGAATTTATAGATAAAACTAAAGAAGCAGAATTTATACAATTTATGACAAATAATATGAATAATTATACATTTATTTATTCTGGAAAAAACAAGGAAGAATATGAAATTGATAAAATTGTTACCAAAAAAACAATGGCGCATTTGCAAACATTTTTCAATAAAAATTCAAACTCTCCTCCGTCACCCCCGAGGCATAAAAAAACATTAAAAAATAAGATTTACAAGTCAAAAACTTTAAAGAACCGATAAAATATAAAATAGTTTTAATTCTATTTAAAACTAGTATTAGTATTATTAAATACTACATAAATAACTAATGTCAGTTGGTAAATATACATATGGTCATAATTATATTAATACACATTTTGATTTTGATGGTGGAAAATTAATAATTGGTAATTTCTGTTCAATTGGATATAATGTAAATGTCTGGTTGGGTGGTGGTCATAATACGCAATGGGTTTCTACGTATCCATTTGGTCATATAAATCAAAATGTGTTTAATGGATTTAATGGAATCGGTCATCCAAAAATAAAGGGTGATGTAATTATAGGGAATGATGTCTGGATTGGTGCAAATGTAACAATCATGCCAGGAACAAACATTGGAGATGGTTCTGTATTAGCAAACAACAGTCACGTGGTTAAAAATGTGGAACCCTATAGTATAGTCGGAGGGAACCCTGCAAAATTAATTAAATATAGATTTACAACGGAACAAATAGAACAATTGGTAAAGATAAAATGGTGGAACTGGGATGATGACAAAATAAATGCACATGTCCATTTATTGTGTAACGATAATATAGATGAATTTATTGTTGAGTCTTTAAAAAATTAGCTGCAATATTTTTTTGAACTATATTCTCTGCATTGCTCAAATACTTCATAAGTATTTGATTAACCGTGCTTGTAGTAAATAAAAATATTCCCGCACTAAATGCAATTTTTCTGTCTAAATCTGTAAATTTTAAATCTCTAAACGGGTTAAAACGCCACAGTAAAAACAAACTAATGTAAATTTTAACATAATAATCTAATTTCTCTATATATTGTGGCGCGCTAGAAAATAATCCAACTGCAAACAGTATATATAACAAATAACTTGTGACAATAAATATATTGAAGCCGGTATTTTGATAATTGATTAGTTTGTCTGAAAACATGAAAGAATTTATATATTATGTTGCGAATAAAATCATTTATTTATATTATAAATAGTCAAGGTCCTCGCACTTGCATCTTTTGCTTCTACATATCGCGGCATCCAAAAATATGGAACAACATTTTCTAACCCATGATAATGTTTTTCAAATATATTTCTGTAATAATACTTTTCGTCCGTGTTAGGAGGATTATGTTGAAATACATTATTTTTAATGGGAGAAGATGACTGTAAAACAGTACTTTCTTGTATAATTTCATAAAGAGATCGCGTGGTTTTGCTGACCCCATCGCTAAATGCTTCCTTTGTTCTCCATAACACACAATCCGGCAACAACGCGCGTCCAATTAAGTTTGAATAATTTGCCTCGCTAAATGCGCTTCGCAATAAATATTTCTCACATTGTTTATTTCCCGGATGATACCGCAATAAAGGATGAATACTCAAATAATATTGAACCCAAGTTCTATCCAAAAACGGAGTTCTAGGTTCTAGGCCGTGTGATGAAATGCACTTGTCTGATCGCAGCACATCAAACGCATAAATATTTTTCAAAAGGCGCCGACATTCTTTATCAAATTCTAATGCATCTGGAGCGGCATGCATATACAAATAACCGCCACATAACTCATCTGAACCATCTCCATTAAAAATCACCTTTGCATCGCTATTAGCGGCAATATATTTTCCCAACAAGTAATTCCCAATACTTGCTCTTACCGTGGTAGTATCATAACTTTCAATTGTATATATTACTTCTGGAATTGCATTAATAAAGTCTTGTTCGGTCAATAAAATTTCAGTGTGGTTCGTCCCCAAATAATCTGCGACAATGCGAGCATATTTCAAGTCTTCCGAACCTTCTAGACCAATGCTAAACGTTTCCAATGGCTTATCAGAATTTTGCTTGTGACACTCATTTACAAGAGCAGTAACCAAACTGCTGTCCAATCCACCTGATAATAAACATGCAATTGGTCGTTCGGTAATTAGAACGCGTTTTTTAACAGATTCGGTCAAATAATATTGAATATTCTGAAGAATTTTCGGCAAATCATTTTGCGTCTCAGATACTATGCTTGAAAACCCAAAAGTGTGATATCTCACGTTTTCCTTTTTAATATTCCAGCAAGGAGAAACTGTAAATGGCATAGTAAATTTTGAATACGTTCCTGGCTTAAAATGTTCAACGGTATAATTTGATAATGCATCATTAAATTTTGTTAAAACTTTAAGCTCTGACGCGAATCCATAAATAGGGTCAAAATCCTTCACCAATATTTCTGATTTTACCCCAGAAACGTCGCTTTGAATATTTTTTGGTTTTAATATATACAATGGTCTTACACCATAAGGATCTCTAGCAACATATATTTTTGAGTTTTTATTATAAATACCAGAATCACACAATATAAAGGAAAAATCACCATCAAGCATTTGCAATGTTTGTTTCATACCATATTGTTTATATAAATGGATAATAATTTCGCAGTCAGACTGGGTTGTTGGTTCAACATCTATCATTTTATACAGTTCCTTATAGTTGTAAATCTCCCCATTGCAGATCAAAGCAACGTCGCCAATTATAATTGGTTGGTTGGATACGTCGGTTAAACCATTAATTGCTAAGCGATGAAACCCAAGCATACATTTTAAAAATGATTGCAATGTAGAAAATTCGGGTCCCCTATTTTGTCCTTTCATAAACTGATCATATATAAATTGTTGTTGAAAAAATGATGAATTATTCAATAATGAAAATATACCACACATATGACCTGTTATATTATTATACCTATTTTTCTTTTATATTGATTTTACATAAATTTTTGTAAAGTGTAGCAAATCTAAAATAAATTATATTTCATTATATTAATGACAACTCCAAGTTCCAAAGAATGTGCCTCCCAAATAACTAATTCCATTAATACGCGAATTTATGATAGAAACATTCCATCTCACATGTTGCAACCATATTTAAGCGTGAGACCTGTTATGACTAAATATTCTATTATGCCGATTGTTGATCCGCGAGCCCCTATAAAGACTCCTTTAAAACAACAACCGATTTATAACACAAACGAAGTTTTTAATCCTGGAAATTCACAATCGCCCTGGTCTGGATTTGCAACTAATATCAACACAGAATCCGAATTAAGGAATCAAATTTATGCTTTACAATCGTGTAGTCAGGCAGTTTATGTTCCTAGCAGCGATAGTGATTTGTATAAATTTAATTTCAAAAATACAAATAACAACAGCAACAATAATAATACACAACAGCCATTCCCCGGTCTGTTTCAGAAAGAACACTTTAGCCCATTTAACCCAAACCCCGAACACATTGGACAGGGGTTGTTTCAAAACTGCACAAGGCAACAGATAAGAGATTTACCACCCGGTAACAATAACTGCAATTAATCCCAATGTCCTGCACCACAAATTGATATTGCACCTCTATTTGTTGTATATAACGGTTACGATTTTCACGCATATTATAATTTTTTATTTTTTATTTTTTATTTTTTATTAATAATAAAAAACTATTAGTTTTGTTTTTCTACATGACCATTCTTATTTTTTTTTATTTCTATTTCTATTTTCTCTAACGCATACTGCCCACAAGGACCACAATGGTCTTCGTTTGATAAATCTATTTTGTGGTTTATTTGCGTATTACAATTTTCCATTCTCCATCTACCAAGGGGTTTTGGCAGCTCTTTTAGCATGAACTTTTTTATAATAGTAGTTATGTATTTCATAATATACAATTAATATTTTTGTATTTAAGTATGTTTGTAGATAACAAAGGTGTTAAAAAATAAGAAAAATAAGAAAAATAAAAACTATATATAACAACTTAAAGAACCATTAAGAATTTCTTCAAGGATAAATGTCAGATAATTTAATATCCGAATTAACATTGGAATACTTAATGAACAAAGACCAATATGCAAGATATATTGGACAAAATCAACATAAATCTAACACATCAATCGTGAATAAAAAAGAAAAAAAATTTTATAAAAGACGTATTTTTGACTTGACAAAACAATTATTAAATAATGAAAAGCCGGAGCAAATATTTCCCGATATTTCAACCGCCTTTGATTCGTATGTAAAAATATGTATAGAGTATTTTAAAATTTTAGACAAAACAGATATACTCCAAGAAGATTATGATGGCATTACGGACGCAGTAAATCCAAATGATAGTTCTATTACAGAAAATACACAAACAGAAACGAATAAATTATTAATGCGTTCGTTTAATATAACAGAGCCAAACGCGCTTGAAAAACTGGTTAAAAGAACATCAACTAAAATAGCGCAAAAACCTTTAATAATGCCAATACAAAAGGATATTAATTTAAAGGACCCCATTTTGAAAAATAAAGGTATTCGTAAAAAGAATAATATCAATAATAAATATGAGGAAATCTCAGAAAAAAATGACACCCATGAAAAAAACGATAAAAAATAGGAGCCTGAAGAAAAAGCCACGTCATACAACAAGAAGAAATCATATATTTAGAGAAAAGATGATCAAGAAATTTAATACTATTAAATTGCGTTGCAGTCCTAAAACTGCTGGAAAAAAATACACATGTTTAGAGGACGATGCTTTGTATAAGTTAAAGGATTTATGGAATGCTCGTCGTCCCGATTCGCAAATTAATACAGATGATGCAAAGGAAATTTGGAGTCAATTAAATAGTAAATTAAGCAGTGTTTGTAACAAAGAATCTTGTTGGTTAAAGCAAAAATTTGTGGATGGAAAACTAAATAAAGAATTGGAAACATCATTTGCTCCCGTTTCTCCAAAAGAGTGGAGCAAAAATCCTAACGAATGGTTGTCAAGCACTGATATTTTAGAAGTAATGAAACAATATGAAGATAAATATAGCTGTTTTGATTTTATTGGCCCATCTCCAATTGATTTTGATACGCATAAATTATACGGCGAGTGTGTTTGGGAGGAGTTGTGTCATTTTAATGTAGAAGATGAAATAAAGAGTAAGCGATTTAAGATCGGCATTATTTTTAACTTGGACCCACACTATAAAGGCGGATCTCACTGGGTTTCAATGTTTATAAATATTAAAAAGGGAGAGATATTTTTCTTTGATAGTGCAGGCGACAAAGCGCCCAAACAGGTCATGAAGTTAGTAAATAGAGTGATAAAACAAGGGAACCAATTAAAGGTTCCAATTCGTTTTAAGTTTGACCAAAATGCGCCAGTTGAACATCAATATGGGGATACTGAATGTGGTATTTATTCATTATATTTTATTGCGCATATGCTAGAAGATAGACACGATAGCAGTTACTTTAAGACTCACATTATGAATGATAAATATATGGAACAATTCAGAAGGGTGTATTTTAATAACGAACTGTAATAAAACGATAAAAAGTATATAAATAATATTTATTAAATTAATTATATACAAAAATGACAACACCAGTAAATATAGATTTCATTACAACCGAAAATATTGAAATGCTATGGGAAATAATTTTGGATGATATTAAAGATAAATTTAGAACGAAAGAACACGTTGCACACGCCAGAGGGTTTTATATAAATCAAGCTAGGATTTTCTTTGAAAGAGAGAAATCAATCAATCAAAATTTGATTCAAATGAATAAAAATTTTATTACGCAAATAATGGCAAGTTTTAGTAGTTTAAAACAGCAACCTCATCAATCTCAACAACAGCCTCAACAACCACAAAAAATAAATATCTTAAATAGCGCACCGGATGATAAAGGGCATTTTACAATTGAGGATTTACATAGCGAGCGCATGAATGCATTTGAAAAATCATTGGCTGAAAAACAAAACGATTTTAATAATGCAATGACAATACCCGTTCCAGAAGCTCCCAATTTCAATGATGGTAAATTGGATGAGCCAATTGGCGGATCAATGAGTGAATTAATTGCGAGAACATTGGCTCAGCGAAATTTTGATATGGAAGAAATTCACAAAGGTGCAAATAAAGAAGACGTTGCAAAATGGTTGAAACCGAAGGAAACATCTACAAAGGTTGAAAAAGTGCAACAACACGAGAATCATAAAATTCAAATGGATCAAAAACAAATACAATATCAATATGCTCATCAAGAACCGCCAAAATTAATACAAATAGGACAAGTTTTAGAAAACGCCGACGTAAAATATGACGCATTGGCTCAGCCTGTTTCAAAAGTTGATAGAAAACAAATATCGTGGGGCACAAATTCGGAATACGAATCAACCGAACTAAATGGTATTAGATTAAATATACAAGAAATACCAGTTCAAAAAGGGGTTGATAATATTTTTTCAAAATTAAAATATGTCAAAGAGGAAGAAAATTCATATGATGTAAAAACAGAAATAAAAAATATGAATGACAGGATTAATAACTTGGATGAAAAATTGAATCAACTTTTAGAAATTATTGGCAAAAAGCAAAACCAACATTAAAGTCACTATATAAAGGGTATAAATATAAATATAATATAGAGAATAGCATGGGTAGTTTGTTTGCATTTTTATTGATATCAATTATATGTTCAACGCGTATAACTGGATTATTGTTTCCATGTCACGCAAATAAATGTATAAAAAGATTTAATTCCCATTGTGAAAATAATGATGCATGGGACCACGGAGAAGTTGCGTGGGAGTTTGATCGTTTTTCAAACATTGACGACGAAATGTTTATTGTTAATAAAACTCATAAACCACCGTATATCGGGTTGTTAAATAATAATACTCCGCTCTATCATGTAATTAGCATGGACCAAACAAAAATTGCATCAATGTCAGTAATTATTAAAGCTACTTATAAGGAAATATTTAACACAGATGCTATTTTTGCAGTATTTAATAAAAATATAACACCGGAATTTGCGGTTATGCCTTCGGATGTGGCGATTTTTGCGATGATTACGGGATTGGTATTTACATACAATAAAACAAATAATGATGAAATGAACCGAGTTAATAAATTATATATTTTTGACCAGTCGCAAGACTATAATGCAAAATATATAAAAATAAGAAGATATATAACGATGATATTTATAATTGTAACATGTTTAACAACAAAAAATGTTCAACGCGCAGAATAATTGCGCATCATTTATATTTAAACCCTTGAAGATTTACAATGGGACATTTTTATTTTACAAGATAAAGAGTGTGTATATTACACCTTTACACGAATTGCGTGCGTCTTAATTTATTTTTCTTATTGCACCCAATGGATGCGCAATACGTTGCCTTATACATTATAACAATTACGACTATAATGTATTTTGCTGATTTTCGGTGATGAAATTATGTAAATATGTATATGTATATATAAAATACATGAGCGAAATAATAGAAGCAAGAAGATTATTGCTAGAATCAGAAATAGAAGAAATAAAAACGCAATTATTTACAGCAACAGTAGATACAAAAAAAGAACTTTCGCAAAAATTAATAAGTCTATTTTTAGCGTTACGAAGCGTTGTCCATGATCCACGGGCAGTGCCTATCAATTTACAAAATATAACAAACATATATTTAAGCGATGCGGCTTTAGACGGCGCTGATTTACGATATGCGATTTTATCAGGTTTGAATTTAACTGATGCGAATTTAGAAGGCGCGAATTTAACTGACGCAAATTTAACTGGCGCGAATTTAACTAACGCGAATTTAGGAAATGCGAATTTAACTAACGCGAATTTAGGAAATGCGAATTTAACTGGCGCGAATTTAGGAAATGCGAATTTAGAACGAGTTGGGCTAGAACGCGCGAATTTAGAAGGCGCAAATTTAGAACGCGCGAATTTAGAAGGTGCGTATTTAGAAGGCGCGAATTTAACTGGCGCGAATTTAACTGGCGCAAATTTAACTATCACGACTTTAACTGACGCGAATTTAACAGACGCGAATTTAATGGGTGCAGATTTAGAAGATGCGAATTTAATGGGTGCAGATTTAACAGATGCGAATTTAAGAAATGCGATTTTAAGATATGCGGATTTAGAACGCGCGAATTTAACAGGTGCAGATTTAACAGATGCAGATTTAACAGGCGCAAATTTAACAGATGCAGATTTAACAGGCGCAATTTTAGAACCAACCGCACCAACCGCACCAACCGCACCAATGCATGGTATAGCATTTGAAGTTCATACCGCATTTACTACATTTGAACCAAAAGAACCTAACTATCTCGGACTTATTAATCAACCCGATTTTGAGGGAGACATTTACGAGTTTATAAGAAATAAATTTACTGAAAACATAACAACATTGTTTCCTCATGACGCTAAAAAATTGGTTGATTTTAATACTGCATTTACAAAAATGGGTAAATCTATACCAGATACGAATAAGCAATTAATAGCCAAAAGCATAAGTTTTGCTTTTGAGCAAGACGACAACTTTAAACAGCAATACATAATATCTTATTTAGATGAAACGTGTAAAGCTTATGCTGGCCCAGGTGACAATATGAGTTGTGTAAAAGGAATAATAGAAAGGTTTGTTTTATGTGTTGGGAGTGCGGTTGAAATTGTTTGTAAAGATGGTTGTGAAAATGAAACTTATAAAGAACTAGATAAATTAATGAATCCAAAATTTGATATACAAGCCGCCGCATCTAGCTGGTGGGAAAACGAAGCTATAAAGCGTGACGTAATAAGGATGGATGAAGAAGGGAGAAAAGCAAATTTTATACAGTATTTGATGAATGAAGCAAAGAAAGTAGGTAGTTACAACGAAATCGTTCGTCGCGAAATAAGTGACTATTCAGATGATATCAATTATGCTTTTGCCAAATTAGTATTAGGAGGTAAGAAGCCGAGAAAAACAAGGAAATCACGAAAGACGATGAAATCAAGGAAGGCAAAGAAATCAAGGAAGTCAAAGAAAGCAAAGAAATCAAGGAAATTAGAAAACCAAAAAAAATCCTCTAAAAGTCGGCGGTTGAAACGTTGAAAAAAGAACGGATGTGGTTATTGAAACAGATATGTGAATTGTGCTACAAATATTTATAATATTTCTTATAATACTATAAATAACAAAACAATACCAAATTATTTATCAATCAACAAAAATTTATCAACTGGTTTAGACGAACCAGTAAAATCAAAATTTACACGCTATGTGAAGGGCAACCCTTGTTGATTTTTATGGCATTTTGTCCCATTTTAATTCTTCGAGGGTTTAAATGAATTATTTTTAAATATAAAACGGCTTATTGGCAATTGCTGCCATCTTCAAAACAATGAACATTATCAATTGTCCAACTACCTGGAATTGCAAAGGCACAATTTTTCTCAATACCAAGTTGGTTTTCCCCCAAAACCAATCGCATAAATCCTAATTCTCCCCAATAACTTCCCCACGAATTACGAATATTCCAATATTGTTTTCCTGTGCTTTCATCATAACCCCACCCAACAACAGAAATAATATGATTTACAAATTTGGGTTTATTAGGAACATCTAGAATACCGTTTTTGTAATCAACAATAACCTCTGCATTAATGCCGCACGCAATGGGACCATTTTTATAAATCTCGTCCATCATATTTGTTGAATCGCGAACGGCACCAAAACTGGAAATAGTCGCGTTGGGATAATATTTAATTGGGCTGCACCTCCCCCCTTTGTTGCTAAAAGTATCACACGTTCTGCAAATATTAACTGGACTACAATCAAAATTTTGCTTATTTTGACATCCTGTCTCAGAAGAGTCGCCGCTACAGGCTTGATAAACCATACAATCTTCGTAGGGGATTGATCCGTAATCATGAATAGCTTTGTATGCTGCAAGATGATCTCCGCCATTACAGCTTCCACCCATTTGGCAGTTTAATATAAATTGAATGCTTAAATTTATATCCGGATATGCAGCTTTGCGCATTATTTTTATTCTGTCAGCTAAAGCGCTAACACTTCCGTGCGCCCAACAACTCCCACAATAAACGGGAATATGTTGATTTAAATTTTTGGTTAAATAATTAATTCCATCTACTTTGCTCCAAGAAAAGGATTTTGGTAGATCATTAACTGCTGAGCGAGCAACAATATGTTTATCAAAGTCTAATATGGGAATATATTCAGTCATCCTTGAAACAACCCCCATAATTCCAGTAAAGAATAGTATATATCCAAACATCTTTATAATATATAGGGTATAAAATTATTTAAATTAAAATTTATTTTTATGTATAATTAATTGCATCTACCGGAGATGTATCCTTTTTATAACTCCGATATGTTCCAAAAATTATATCAAAAATAGGAAATAATATGCAATAATTGCAATTCAAAAATTTGTGATGAATGCTATGATGCGACCAATATAATTCTGAATGCGATAAATAAGAAGATGTAATGTATATATATAGAATTATCAATTGTTCATAAACGGATATATTTATAAAAATAATTGGCACCCCGATTGAAACAATTGATGCTAGGTCATCTAATTCTGTTAAAAAAAACGTGTCAAATGGATATACAATAACATTCATATGATGTTTTTTATGAACATTCACGTAATAATATTTATGAATAATTCTATGATATATATAATAGTTTGCCTCAATAAGCACACAATATAAACACATTGAATATAATGATTCCACCCAAGTGTGTTGTCCATATGGAATTATATTATCAGAAACGAAATACATAAGTCCTGTGGATTGAAATATTAATAAAGGGATGTTCCTTATATATTCATTAATTCTGGTCATCCTTTTTTCATTGCTAAACGTAGGATTCGTGAATGGGTAACCATTTGCATAACAAATAAAAAAGGTAGTTATTGTAGAAATTGAAAATGCAGACACGATCACGCCAAATGAAACCAATACATTCATTTTTATAATAATAATACTATTATAAAAATATACTATTTAATTTATTTCCGATTATATTTAAAATTGCAATTAAAAATAAAAAAAAATTGACCACAATATAAGCATTTAAGTATATAGTAAATACAATCAAATCTTTAATCAAAATACAAAATGAATCTATTTATTCTCTCGTGGAATTTCAAAGAGTGTGCAGAATACTTGTTTGATAAGCATGTTAGCAAAATTATGTTAGAAATTGTTCAGATGCTATGCACCGCCATTCACATTGTTGATCCAGACAATGAAATAAGTAGTAAAATAAAAATCTATAAAATTGCTCACAAAAATCATCCAGTTACTATTTGGATGCGAACATCACAAGATAATTATATGTGGGCATTAAATTTGGTTGATGCCATGCATAATGAATGGAAATATCGTTATGACCATCCTGCCGAAAAAATGCACAAATCTTTCATTGTTGCAACGTATTTGAAACAGTATGTTCCATCTGCCGACAAATTTCCTAGCACAGGATTAACACCATTTGCTCTTGCCATGCCAGTTGAATGTAAATGTGAAGATCCTATTGAATCTTATCGCAAATATTATCAAACCCCAGACAAACAAAAAATTGCTTCATGGAAGAAGAGAGAAAAGCCCGCATGGTATCAATTCACGATAAATAAATAAAAATTAAAACCCCAATAAAAATTAAATCTTTCTAATAACAACTCCTGCCGATGTTTGCTCTGTAGTGGCAACTAATACGGGGTCTATTTGAGGATTTTCTAATGCTCTATAATAACTGTCCAAGTCATATAAATTTCCACGAATTTTGTCCAATTTACGATAAATGTATGTTTTTCCGCGGAATTCATACGGTTTTCCTCGCCACTCAATACTTTTTTTATTCATTTTTGCTGCAGTGTCTGGTTCTTCCTTTTTATAACTAGGAACATATGAAAATGATGTGGCTGATGGCTCGCCAAATTGAACGCAATTTAGCTGTTCTTTTGTGCCGCGTTTTGAATAAACTGCGCAATCAATTGATGCCTCTTTTATAGCAGTAATTAATTTGGTGCTGACTTCTTCTTTG
>Ga0209443_1000109_pt1 | contig 50640 bp, 39 predicted proteins | sample LauGreBMM110DCMD_2_FD_187571 | JGI IMG/M metagenome (GOLD analysis project Ga0209443, IMG submission 187571) | Freshwater lake microbial communities from Lake Michigan, USA - Su13.BD.MM110.DCMD (SPAdes) (version 2) | ecosystem: Environmental > Aquatic > Freshwater > Lake | place: Lake Michigan... | reverse complement strand
AGAGTTGAGGACGCGCTTCGAGAACGCCGAGGTCACGGCGGTGAACCAATGCGCCGGCAACAGCCGCGGGTTCTTCCAACCGCGGGTGCAGGGCGGGCAGCTCGGCCATGGCGCGATGGGCTGCGCCCGCTGGCGCGGGGTCCGGTTGGCCGACCTGCTGAAGGCCGCTGGTCCCGACACCGGAGCCAAGCAGGTCGTCTTCAACGGGCTCGACACCCCGCTCGTCCCGCAGACGCCGGATTTCCTCAAGACCCTCGCGGTCGACCAAGCCTTGGAGCCCGGGATCCTGCTGGCCTTCGAGATGAACGGCGAGCCGTTGCCGTGGCTCAACGGATATCCGCTCCGCCTCGTCGTGCCCGGCCACTACGGCACCTACTGGGTGAAGCACCTCCACGAGATCACCGTGCTGGACGAGCCGTTCAAAGGGTTCTGGATGGATCCCGGGTACCGCATCCCCGACGAGCCCTGCGGGGCGATCGAGCCCGGCACCACGCCCAGACGCACGGTGCCCATCACCCGGTTCAACGTCCGGTCCTTCATCACCCACCTGCCGTCGGGAACGACGTTGAAGGCGGGCAAAGCGACCGAGCTGCGCGGCATCGCGTTCGACGACGGCCACGGCATCCGCGAGGTGCTCGTCTCGGCCGACGGCGGCCGTTCGTGGCGCGCGGCGGAACTGGGGCGGGAGGTCGACCGGTACGCGTTCCGCGGCTGGACGCTGCCCTTCACACCGGATCGTGCCGGTAAACTCACCTTGATCGCCAAGGCGACGAACCGCCTCGGCCAATCGCAGCCGATGGAGCCGCTCTGGAACCCGTCCGGATACATGCGCAACTGCGTCGAACCCGTCGAAGTCGACGTCCTGTGAACATGAACCACCACCGCTACTTCGTCTCCGCTGTCGCGGCCGCCGCTTGCATCGGCATCGTGTCCGCCGAGATCCCGGTCCAGCCGCGGAAGAACCCCTTCGCCGACGATGCATGGCAACTGCCGCCGGAGAAGCCCGTGCTGAAGCCCGGCGAAGGCCTCGCCTCGGTGATCGGCAACTGCGTCCTCTGCCATTCGGTCGACTACATCTCCACCCAGCCGCCTCTGCTGCGGGCCCAGTGGACGGCCACGGTGGAGAAGATGCGCGCCAAGTTCGGCGCGACCCTCGCCACGGACCAGGTGCCGGGGATCGTGGATTATCTCGCGACGGCGTATGGCCGGAAAGACCCGGTGAAGTGACCTTTCACCGCGCATGAGCTTCCTGTCGCCGCTCGCGTTCCTGTTCGCGCTGTCGCTGCCGGTCGTCGTCGTCTTCTACCTGCTCAAGCGCAAGCGGGTGCTGAAGCTCGTGCCGTCGTCGTTGCTCTGGCAGCGGTTCCTCGCCGAGACGCAGGCGAGCGCGCCGCTCCAGCGGCTGCGCCACAACTGGCTGCTCCTGCTCCAGCTGCTGATGCTCCTGCTCGTCGTGCTGGCGCTGGCGCGGCCGTTCTTCTCGGGCAAGACCGGCGAGGCGTCGCTGCAGATCGTCATCCTCGACGCCAGCGCCTCGATGCAGGCGACCGACGAATCGCCCAGCCGCTTCGAGAAGGCGCGCGCCGAGGTGTCGCGGCTCGTGGACGGCCTGAAGACCGGCTTCAGCGCGGACAACCAGCAGATGTTGCTCATGGTCGCCGGCGCCAACGCGGAGGTGAGACAGTCCGCGACCTCGGAGAAATCCGCGTTGCGACGGGCGCTCCAGTCGGCGCAGGTCACGGATTCGCCGACGCGCCTGGCCGAGGCGCTGCGCGTGGCCGAGACGCTCACGAGGGACAAGCCGGACGCCGAGATCCATCTCTTCTCCGACGGCGCGGGCGTCGATCTCAGCGAGTTCGCGACGAAGGACCTCCGGCTCGTCTTCCACCGTGTCGGCACCCGGGGGGACAACCTCGGCATCGTCACGCTCGACGTGAAACCGAACCCCGAGGACCCGACGAAGCGCGCCTTGTTCACGAGCGTCGCGAACTTCTCCGGATCCGCGGCGGAGACGACGGTCGAGCTGCTGTTCGACGGCCAGGTCATCGAAGCCAAGGCCGTCTCGGTCGATGCGACGAACACCGTGCCGGTCGCTTTCGTGGCCGCCCAGGACCATGACGGCATCTTCACGGTCCGCCTCACCGCGAAGGACGACCTGCCCGCCGACAACCAGGCGAGCATCGTCAGTCTGCTGCCGCGGCCGGCCAAGGTGCTGCTCGTCACCAAGGGCAACCGCTTCCTGGAGAAGGCGCTCGCCGCGTCCGCGCCCAACGTCGAGCTGTCCACCGCGACCGACCTCACCGATCCGGAGGTGAAGCCCGATCTCGTGGTGCTCGACGACATCGCGCCCGCCGTCTGGCCTTCGGGCAATGTCCTGGCGATCCACGTCGCGGCGACGAACTGGTTCGAGGGCGGTATCGGGGAGATGGAGGCCCCGGGCATCGTGGATTGGCGCAACACGCATCCGCTGCTGCGCTTCGTCAGCTTCGACAACGTGCAGATCGCTTCGGCCCTCGCGGTGAAGACGCCGATATGGGGCGTCTCGTTGGTCGATTCGCCGACGTCGCCGCTGGTGCTTTCAGGCGAGATCGGCCGTCAGCGCGTGGTGTGGTTCGCGTTCGACACGCTGCAGAGCACCTGGCCGTTGCGCGTCAGCTTCCCGATCTTCATCGCGAACGCCGTGGACTGGCTCAACCCGGCCACGGCGAAGGCCGGGCAGTTCCTCATCCATGCGGGCGACGCCTTCCGCCTTCCGCTGGGCGACCTCGGCCAGCACGCCTCGGCGAAGGTCGTCTCTCCGGACGGCAAGGTCACCGACGTCCCGCTCGGCCCACAGGCGCGGGAGCTCGTCTTCGGCGAGACCTCGCGGCAAGGCACCTATCGCGTGGCGCTCGGCACGAACCAGCTGGCCTTCTGCGCGAACCTGCTCGATGCCACCGAGAGCGCCATCGCCCCGCGCGGCGAGCTGAGCCTCGGCCGGTACGGCGCGGTCGCGGCCACCACGATGAAGCGCGCGGACCTCGAGTGGTGGCGCTGGTTCGCCGTGGCCGCGCTCGCGGTGCTGATGGCCGAGTGGTGGTGGTATCACCGAAGGACGGCGTGAGCCGGCTGTCGTCCGCTTCCTCTCCGATCCGCTGTCCGCCGGTCCTGCTCCCGGAACGAGAAAAGCCGCCGAGAAAACTCGGCGGCCTTCCGCGGTCCGGTCCCGGCGGATGCGCTCTTCAGGCGGCTGTCGCGCCGTGGTGGCGGATGTCGCGGGCCTCGTAGAGATACACGACGTCCTCGGCGACGTTCTTGGCGTGGTCGGCGATGCGTTCGAGCGCCTTGCTGATGGTCATCAGGTTGAGGCAGCGGGTGATGGTCGTCGGCTTCTCGATCATGAAGCTCGCGAGCTCCCGGTAGAGCTGCTTGTTGAGCTGGTCGACGTCCTTGTCGCGCGGGATGACGGCCCGGGCGCGCGAGGTGTCGCCGTTGACGAACGCGCCCAAGGCGTCGTTGAGCATCGCCATCGCCATCGTGGCCATGCGCGGGATGTCCACATACGCCTTGAGCTGCGGCTCCTGGGAGAGGTCGAGCGAGCGGCGGGCGATGGTGGTCGCCTCATCGCCCACGCGCTCGAGGTCCCGGGCGATCTTCATCGCGCTGGTGATCAGTCGCAGTTGGGTCGCGAGCGGTGCCTTGGCCAGCAGGGCGATGCACGCGGCGTCGACCTCCTGCTCGAGATGGTCGATCTTGTCGTCGCCCTCGGCCACCTTCCGCGCGAGGTCGTCGTCGCGGTCCACCAACGCCTTGATGGCGTTGTTCACCGCGGATTCGGCGTGGCTCGCCATCAGCAGCAGCTTCTGTTTGAGGGCGGCGAGCTCGGATTCGAAATGGGTCATGCGAGAGTGGGTGGGAAGAATGGGGGATGCGTCCGACCGAGGCTCAACCGAAGCGGCCGGTGACGTAGTCCTCGGTCTGCTTCTTGGCGGGGTTGGTGAAGATCTTGGTCGTGAGATCGTACTCGATGAGCTCGCCGATGTAGAAGAACGCGGTGTAATCGGAGATGCGCGTCGCCTGCTGCATGTTGTGGGTGACGATCACGATGGTGAACTCCTTTTTCAGCTCGAGGATCAGCTCCTCGATCTTGACCGTCGCGAGCGGATCGAGCGCGCTGGCCGGCTCGTCCATCAGGATGATCTCGGGGCGGATGGCGATGGCGCGGGCGATGCAGAGGCGCTGCTGCTGGCCGCCGGAGAGCCCGAGCGCGCTGCTGTGGAGACGGTCCTTGACCTCGTCCCAGAGCGCCGCGCCGCGGAGGGAGCTCTCCACGACGCCGTCGATCTCCGACTTGTCCTTCGTGCCGTGCAACCGGAGGCCGTAGGCGATGTTGTCGTAGATCGACTTGGGGAAGGGGTTGCTGCGCTGGAAGACCATGCCGACCCGCTTGCGCAGCTCGATGACGTCGACGTCCTTCGCGTAGATGTCCTCGCCGCCGATCAGGCACCGGCCGGTGATCCGGACGTTGTCGATGAGGTCGTTCATCCGGTTGAAGCACCGGAGGAACGTCGATTTGCCGCAGCCGGACGGCCCGATGAAGGCGGTGACCAGCTTCTCCTTGATGGTGATGTCGATCCCCTTCAAGGCACGCGATGATCCGTAGAAGAGCTCGACGTTCTTCGCCTCGATGAGCGGTGCCGCCGACAACAGGCCCGGAGGCGTGACGAGGTCGACGGGGTCGGCGGGCAAGGTGATGGCGGCCATAGGAACAACAGGTCGGTCTTGGATCGGTCGATGGATCGGCTTCGGTGTCGCGCGGGTCGGTCGGGGCTAGGGGGCCGGCTCAATGCCCGGCGCGCATCGCCTTGCGGATGCGGGCGCGGACGATGATCCCGATGGCGTTGAGCGAGAAGGTGAGCATCAGCAGCACGAGCACGGTCGCATAGAGGATCGGCCGGGTCTTCTCGATGTTGTCCGACTGCGTGCTGAGCACGAAGGCGTGGTAGCCGAGGTCCATGAACTGGTCGGTCAGCTTGCTGGGCAGGTCGGCCATGTAGTAGGCGACGCCGGTGAAGAGGATCGGGGCGACCTCGCCGGCCGCGCGGCTGATGGCCAGGATCGCGCCGGTGAGGATGCCCGGGAGCGCGTTGGGCAGGACGATCTTGAGGATGGTCTCCAGCTTCGTCGCGCCAAGGGCGAGGCTGGCCTCGCGCAACCCCGGCGGGATCGCCTTGAGCGCCTCTTCGGTCGCGACGATGACGACCGGCATGGTCATCACCGCCAAGGTGAGAGAGGCCCAGAGAACGGTGGGCTTGCCGAACAGCGGACCGGACTGGTGGGTGAGCTGGTCGAGGTTCTTGCCGATGAAGTTGATGAAGAACCCGAGGCCGAACAGACCGAACACGATCGACGGCACGCCGGCGAGGTTGGCGATGGCGACGCGGATGATGCGGGTATAGATGGAACCGCTCGCGGCGTACTCGGTGAGGTACACGGCGGTGATCACGCCGATGGGGATGACGAAGATCGTCATGATCATCACCCGGATCGACGTGCCCACGATCATCGACAGGACCGCCGCGGATTCCGGCTCGAACATGTCCTTGCGCGGGATGGTGGACACAAACCGCCAGGAGAGGCCCGGCAGACCGTGGTAGAGGATGTTGCCCAGGATCGCCGCGAGGATGGCCAGGATCCCGAAGGTCGCGAGGCCGGTCAGGCCGGTGAACAGGCCTGAGGCGATGTCGGGCCGCTTGCGGTCGAACCGGCGACCGGCGGCGGCGGCGGGGATAGGGGTGCTCATGGCGGGTCGGGTGCGGGCCTCAGCGTTGCTTCTTCAGGCGATGCATCACGGCGTCGCCGAGCAGGTTGGTCGCGAAGGTCACGGCGAACAACATCGTGCCGAGCATGAAGAGGACGCGGTAGTGGTGGCCGCCGTTGACCGCCTCGGCCATCTCGGCCGCGATGGTGGCGGTGAGGCTGCGGGTGGAATCGAAGATGTCCCACGAGACGACGCTCGCGTTGCCGCTGGCGATGAGCACGACCATCGTCTCGCCGATGCAGCGTCCGAACCCCAGCACGATGGCCGCGAACACGCCCGGTGCCGCGGCCGGCAACACGACCTGCCATGCGGTCTGCCACTTCGACGCGCCCAACGCGAGGGCGGCCTGCACGTAGCTGCGGGGCACGCTGGTGAGGGCGTCCTCGGCGATCGAGAAGATGAGCGGCACGGCGGTGAGGCCGAGGGCGATGCCGGCGACGAACGCGTTCAACCGGTACCGGTAGCCAAAGATATCATGTAGGAATCCCGCCAAGACCAGGAAGGCGAATGCGCCGAGCACGACGGACGGGATGCCCGACAAGAACTCGATCCCGGGCTTGATCCATTCCTTCCAGCTCGGCGGCGCCAGCTGGGACACGTAGATCGCGGCGGCGAGGGAAAGTGGAACCGCGAAAGCGAGACCGATGAGCGTGGTCTTCAGGCTGCCGATGACGAGCGGGACGAGATTGTACTTATGGATCGCGCTGACCGGTTGCCAGATGTACTCGGGCTTCGAGTATCCGGTCCATTGGTGCGGCTTCAGCAGATACTTCCACTCCGTCGTGTTGGCCGTTGCGTCCTTGTCATCGCGGACGGCGGCGGGGACCTCGTTGGCGGCCTCTTCGCGGATCTCCATCATCGTGCGGAGGGTATCGGCGTCCTTCGTCTTGAGTTCGGAGACGCTCATGCCGAGGTACCGAGCCAACCGGTCCGGAGCGATTTTTTCCATGTCCTTGGACGGGATGACCGTCTGGACCAGCGCGCTATCGGTGTCGCCGAGGAACACCGGAAGGGCCTCTCGGCCGACGAACAGGAAGATGAGGAAGACCATCGCGATGGCCGAGAGGCTCACGGTGAAGATGAACTTCTCGGCGATCCATTCGAGCGGACGGGCGTTGTGTCCGCGGTGGATCCCCATCCAGCCCGAGGGGCGTTTCGCGGTGTCGGAGTAGCGGTGCGGCAAGCGAGGAAAGGGTTGGGTTGGATCGGGGCGGGCGGACCGGAAGGGAGAGGCGCGGATAGAGCATCCCATGCTGGACAGGGCGGAGACGTCGCACCCACCGACGTTACGGTGACAAACGCCCCCGCCCTTCGTTGCTGACCGCGTGGACCGCGGTCATGGCGCGCCGCCGGGGCGGCGCGCCGTTCCTCCGCTCAGTTCGCGCGTTGATTTTTCGGCAGCGGATAGTAGCCGACGTCCTTGACCAGTTTCTGGCCCTCTTCGCCGCGGATCCACTTGAGGTAGGCGGCGACATCGCCCCTATCGAGCGCGGGGTTCACGTACACGAACAGGTAGCGCCAGATCGGGTACTTGCCGGAGAGCACGGTCTCTTCGTTGGGTTCGATCGCCTCTTCGCCCTTGGCTTTGCTGACTTTGAGGTGCTTGGCCCCGCTGCCGTAGGCCGCTCCGCCGTAGCCGATGCCGTTCTTGTCCTTCGCGACCGCCTGCAGGACGGCCGCGGTGCCGGGCATGGTCTGCGCATTGGCGGCGAAGTCCTTGCCCTTGAGCACGTGTTCTTTGAAGAACTCGTAGGTGCCGGAGCTGTTCTCGCGGCTGTACACGGTGATGGGCGCGTCGCCGCCGCCGACTTCCTTCCAGTTCTTGATCTTGCCGGTGAAGATGCCTTCGAGCTCTTCGAGGCTCAGCTGGCCCACCTTGTTGTCGGCGGCCACGTAGACGCTGAGGCCGTCGAGCGCGACCTTGTACTCGGTGGGGCGTTTACCGAACACCTTGACGCACTGTTCCTGTTCCTTCGCCTTGATCTTGCGCGAGGCGTTGCAGAGGTCGGTGGTCTGGTTCTGGAGCGCGGCGAAGCCGGTGCCCGTGCCGCCGCCGGTGACCTGGATCTTCTGGCCGGCGTGGCCGCCCATGTAGACCTCGGCCCACTTCTGGGCGAGGACGACCAAGGTATCGGAACCCTTGACGGTGATGTTTCCGGCGAAGGCCGGAGCCGCGGCAAGCAGGCCGGCGGCGAGGAGAGCGAGATGTTTCTTCATATGCGTGCGGGAGATTTTGTTTCGGAGGTTTGGATGGGGGCCGCGTGACGGCCGTTGGACGGTCGCGTCACGCGGTGGTGACGATCAGAACTTCCAGACGGCGTCGACCTGGATGCGGTACATCTGGCTGTCCACGTCCGTGACCGCGCCGGCGGGGAGGACGTTGTTGATCAGCTGGGTGGCGAACAGCGTCACGCTGAACGTGAGGGAATCGTAGGGCGAGTAGCTCCCCTTGACGACGTGCCCGCGGACGTTGGTCCCGGCACCGTAGCCGGCCGAACCACCGATCGGAGCGACGGAGTAGTAGGCGCCGAAATCGGATTCGGTGAACTCCTCGAACCAAGCGTCGGCCTGCAACGCGGTGTAGCGATAGCTGAGCTCCCAAGTGCCCTTCTTGCCGGCCTTGCCCAATGTGATGCCCGCGGAGTAGCCGTCGTTGTCCTGGCTCACCGACGGGTTGTGCAGGAAATCGCCGGAGACGGTGACCGGGAAGGTGCCGGTGTTGAACGGGAAGCTCTCCAGCATGTAGGTGACGGAGGCGTCCGCGTACACCGGGTCGAACTCGGCCTTGGGGTTGCCGGCGCCGTTGCGGGTGTTGCCCCGCTGTTGGTTGGCGAACTGGTCGGTGTTGAGCGGGCTCTTGCCCGGGGAGATATCACGCGACAAGACGCTGAACCAGCCGATGCCGGCGCTGCTGGTGACCTTCGTGTTCCAGGTCGAATCGAACCGCAGCTGGCTGCCGACGAGATAGGGGTCGTTGCTGCTGCCGCCGAGTTCGTTGACCGCGAAGCCGCCGCCGATTCCGCGCAACGCATGGTCGGGATTGATGCGGTAGGTCAGGTCGATCGCGGCACCTTCCGGCGTGTAGTCCTTGTCGAACATGAGCGTGGACGGGAACACGAACGGGTTCTCCATCTTGCCGGCCGTGAACGAGCCCAGCCAATCGGCGTTGTGGATGGGGTTCCACTTCGCGTAGGCGAGGTCCAGATAGACGAATTTCTTCGCACCGTTGCCGCTGAAGGAGGTGTTGCCCGAGAGGGGATCGCCGCCGCTGCCGCCGGAAGCCGGCTCGCTGGAGGTGAGGCGCATGCCGACCTCGAAGTCGTCGGCGATGTTGGCCACGATGCCGAGGCGCATCCGATAGCGGAAACGGTTGCGGTCGACGAAGAGCGAGTTGGGCGCGGTGAAGCCCTCGTAGCGGGTGCGCATGTCGCCGTTGATCTTCAGGGCGGTGACCCAGTCCGGCATGCCGCTCTTGGCGGCGAAGGCGGTGGTGAAGCCCTTGTCGGCCTCGTCGCGGAGGCCGGTGGCTTCGTCCGCGGTGAGCACGCCCTTCTCGACGAGCTTGTCGAGGAGCGCGTCGGCCGATTGGGCCTGGACGGTGGGAGCCCCCGCCGTGGCGCCAAAAAGGGCGGCCAGCAGGACGAGCCGGGGCAACAGGTGTTGGTGTTGGTTTGCCATGGTGTATGTTTCCGATGTGCGGGCGAACGCTGGGAACGTCATGTTACAAACCCAGTGGCTAAATGTTACGATAGCGTGACGAAAAAGGCATCCACCGGACCCGGTGCGGGCAGGAATCGGCCATCGGATCGGAGGGGAGACGTGTATCCAGACCTGATCGGACGCATCGCTCGAAAAGCTCGCCGCCGCCGCAGCGGCCCTTCCGGTTGAGGTCTGGCTTCTCCTGATCCGTCGCCATTGCGCGACGGAAGGATGCCAGCGGATCTCTGTCGGGGAGGTGTCGGCCGGACGTCGGGAGCCGGACCTGTCACAGCCGCGCCCATAGGTCGGCGACCGTCACTTCTTCCCGTAGATGGCGTCGGGCGTATCGAGCATCGGCTCGGTGGTCGTCCAGGCGGCCCCTCTCTCATCGAGGCTGCGGAAGAAGCAGGACCGGTAACCTTCGTGGCAGGCCGCGCCGGTCTGTTCGACCTGGATGAGCAAGGTGTCGCCGTCGCAATCGAACGCGATGTCCTTCACGACCTGCACGTGGCCGCTGGATTCGCCCTTCATCCAGAACTTCTGCCGGGAACGGCTCCAGAAAAAAGTCCGGCGGGTCTCGATGGTCTTCTCGAGCGAGGCGCGGTTCATCCACGCCATCATCAGCACCCGGCCGTCCTTCGCGTCCTGGATGATCGCCGGGACGAGGCCGTCGGCGTTGAACTTCAGCTGTGATTCGAGGTCGGTGTTCATTTCGGGTGCTGTGCGGATGGATCAGGGTGCGGGGCCGGTCACTTCCCGGGGAGAAATGTGAAGGCGACAGCGGCGGGGATGCAGAGAAACGCCGCGAGGTGGTTCCACTGCGGCTTGGTGCCGAAGCAGAGGAACGCGACGAGGACGAAAACCACCCGCGTGACCGTTTCCTGGGTGGGCTTGAGCTGGTAGAGCGAGAAGCGCCCGGAACCGTGGCGGTTCGCGGGCACCCTCACGAACTGCTCGAAGAAGGCGATCGCCCAGCGGGCGACGATCGCGACCCAGAGCGGTTGCGACTCCTTGGACCGGAGGTGCCGGTACCAGGCGAAGGTCATGAAGACATCGCTCACGACCCGCGCCGCGAACGGGAACCAAGCGGTCTTCGCGAAACGTTCCATGGCGGGCATCAGACGCGGCGCACCGGGAGTCCGCGAGCAGCGAGGTGGTCTTTGACCTGTCCGACGGTGAAGGTGCCGAAGTGGAAGATGCTGGCGGCCAGCACCGCGTCCGCCCGCCCTTCCAAGAGGACGTCCGCCATGTGCTCCAGCGTGCCCGCGCCGCCGCTGGCCACGACCGGCACGCCGACCGTCTCGCTGATGCGCCGGGTGATCACCAGATCGAACCCCTTCTTGGTGCCGTCGGCGTCGATCGAGTTGAGCACGATCTCGCCGGCACCCAAGGCCACGGCTCTTCCGGCCCACGCGACCGCATCGAGCCCGGTGGCCTTCCGTCCGCCTTGGGCGAAGACTTCCCACCGGTCGGTCGCGACCTTCTTGGCGTCGATCGAGACGACGATGCACTGGCTGCCGAACTTCTCGGCCCCGGCGCGGATGAGGTCCGGATCGGCCAGCGCGCTGGAGTTGATGCTCACCTTGTCGGCGCCGGCCTGGAGCATCGCGCTCATGTCCTCGACGGCGCGGATGCCGCCGCCGACCGTCAAGGGCATGAAGCAGCGGTCGGCCGTGCGCTCGATGACATCGACCATGCTCGCACGGCCGTGGGCGCTGGCCGTGATGTCGAAGAACACCATCTCGTCGGCACCTTGGTCGTTGTAGCGCACCGCCAGCTCGACCGGATCGCCCACGTTCTTCAGCTCGCCCGCTTCGGCGCGACCGAAGCTCACACCGCGGGTGACCTTTCCGTCATGGACGTCGAGACAGGGGATGACGCGGCGAGCTAACATGTTCGTTCGACCAGCCTATCGGCGCTATCCGCCCGAGGACATGAAAAAGCCCGCCGGAAAGGCGGGCTTGTGAAAGGTCGGTCCGACGCGCTGGATCAGGCCGGGCCGAACTTGCCGTCGACGTTCTTGAACGATTTGTCGCTGTAGACCAGCGTGTTCAACGAACTCATCGGGCTCTTCGCGGAGAAGACGTAGCCGGATTTCTCGACGGCCACGAGGATCTCGGACTTGGAGAGAGGCTTGGACTTCGTGGCCGCCAGCACCGCTTCCTTGAGCGACATCTCGTTCTTCGCCCGCTTGCGCTTCACCGAACTCGGGGAGGCGGCAGCGGCCGGGGCGACGGCCTTCGGACGGATGATGACGACAGGCTCGATCGCAAGCGCTTGGTTGATCTGGGACAACTCGGACTCAAGGATCTCCTTCCTCTTGATCAGGGAGGTACGAAGTGAGACAAATTCTTTTAACGGATCGCGTTTCATAGGGAATTCACCTTTAAGGGTGGTGGGTATCAATAACAAGAATTATTTATGACACCATCATCTGCCGCCACGGCCCTGGCCGTTTTGGATGCCTGTGAATCTAACAAGACATCGTGTGTCCGACCCTCCGGTCAAGATTTTGGCGAAGGATCCTCAAAAATCCCCAAAACTTGCGGGCTCCATCGGTTCCAACATGCCGGTCGGTCGCCGTCCCGACGGCTGGAGTGGTCGTGGACGAAAGTGTCGAGTTGCCGGTCCTGGCTCATCAGCCCGATATGCATCGGGAAGAGGATACCATGACCGGAGCGGGACGAGCTTCGATGGTGGGTCCGTCTTCTCGGAGCGCGTCCCAGAGGCGTCCGGTTCCCTATGCCGTTTCCTACCCGGCTGAGGGACGGTTTTGGGTCGAGCTTGGGAGGCGCCCGTTCCTCGGCGGCCGGACCCGGGCGTCGATCCGTTCGGAAAGTCCGAAAAGGAACCTATTTTCGTTGATACAGATCGGTCGAGACGATGCCGCGTCGGGAGCCGGTGCCTGTCGGGATCTCGCTCGGGCGGGTTTCATTTCCTCAGGTGTGACCACGAAAAAACGCACCTGCGCTGCCGATCTAGGGATGGGCTCGGCGTCGACCGTTGTGCCCGAGGCGTTGCCCCCACCCGGCCTCCACCGGCGGTCTTGCTCCGTGACGCCCGTTCAGGCGTTGACCCGACACCATTCCTCCGCTTCTTTCCCAACGCACTTATGAACCGAATCGTTCTTCGTTCCTTGGCCATCGCCGCCGCCACCGCTGCTGCCGCTCTCATCGCCGGCTGCGCGTCCGGTGTGCAGAACCCTTCCGGCGTCCCGGTGACCCGGCTCAACGCCGACGAGCAGGGCTTCGTTGCGGGCACCGGCGTCGAGTCCCAGGACCTCGTGGCGGTGACCGACAAGATGGCGCGCAGCATCTTGGCGATCCCGGAGATCCAGAAAGCGCAGGGCCTTCCGCGCGTGGTCCTGCTGCCGGTCGAGAACCAGACCCGGTTCGCCTTCAACAAGGACATCTTCTTGGACCGGATCCGCGTCCAACTGAACTCGAAGGCCCAAGGCAAGGTCCGGTTCCTCGCTCGCGACCGCATGGAGGCCTTGGAGAAGGAGCGCGAGATGAAGCGGGCCGGGCAGCTGACCTCGTCGAGCGACCCGGTCGTCCAGGAGTTCAAGGGCGCCGATTTCTTCCTGACGGGAAAGCTCTCGGGCATGACCACCAAGGCCCGGGCCGGCACCAGCGACTACATCCTCTACACCTTCCAACTCATCGATCCGCGCACCAGCGACATCATCTGGGAAGACTCGGCGGAGATCAAGAAGCAGGGCACCGAGGATGCGGCATACCGCTGAGACGCCCCGGCTCTGTCATCTGATGAGATCCGGCATATGGCTTGGAGCGGTCCTGGCGCTGGCGGCCTTGGCGGGCTGCGCCTCGCTCAGTCCCGAGGAACGGACCCGACGCGACCGCGTCTTGACCGAGTATCGCGACGCGGCTTCAGCCATGCGGCGGGGCGACACCGCCGCGGCGAAACCGCTGCTTGACGACGCCTTGCTCACCTTGGGAGGCATCACCGCGGGCGACAAGACGGCCCGGGGCTCGCGCAACTACTTCCGCGAGGAATCGACGAAGAATTTCCGGGGCGAGCCCTACGAACGTGCGATGGCGTACTTTTATCGGGGCGTCCTCTATTGGATGGACGGTGAACCGGACAATGCCCGCGCTTGTTTCCGGAGCGCCGCGCTCCAGGACGCCGACCCGGAGCAGGGGAAGTACGAGAGCGATTGGGTGTTGCTCGATTATCTCGACGGCTACGTGACGACGAAGCTCAACGGCGACGGATCGGATGCCTTGAAGCGTGCGCAGGCCGTCGCGCACATCCATCGTCCGCCGGCCTATGACAAGCAGGCCAACGTGCTCGTCTTCGTCGAGACCGGCCGTGGACCGGGCAAGTTCGCTGCGGGCGAGTATTCCGAGCAACTGCATTTCCGTCCGGGTGGAGCGGATGCCGTGAGCGCCGAGATCCGCGTCGCCGGGACCGGAGCGGCCGCGGTCGCGCCGGCGTACGACGACCTGACCTTCCAGGCGACGACCCGGGGAGGGCGGCAGATGGATCATGTGCTCGCGAACAAGGCCGTGTTCAAAGGTGCGACCGACAACTTCGGCGACGCGGCCATCCTCTCCGGAGCGATCCTCGCGTCGCAGCAGGGCCGCAACAGCGCGGCCGACGAGGTCGGCCTCGGGTTGCTCGCCGCCGGTGTCGTGAGCAAGATCTTCTCGGCGGCGACGACGCCGTCGGCCGACGTCCGGGCGTGGGACAACCTGCCGAATCTGCTCGGTTTCGCGACGCTCCGGCTACCGCCGGGCCGCCATGCCGCCACGGTCGCCTTCCGGAACCCGACCGGCCAGACAATCGTCACCCGGCAGATCGCCTTCGACGTCGTGGCCGGCCGCGACACCGTCCTCTTCGTCAGCGACCGCAATTGATCCTTTCCCCCATGAAAACCTCATCCATCGTTGCCCTGCTCGTGTCCCTCGTCCTCGTCGCCGGATGCGCGGGCGGAGGTGCCTACGCGCCGGTCAATTCCGACAAGCACAACCTCGAGACGGGTGCCAAGTTCGTCCTGATGGACAGCGGCGCCCAGCGTTCCGTCACCGCGGCCGCGCTCCAGGAGAAGGTCCTGGAAGACGGTCGCCTCGAGGTCGCGGCCGTGCTGCGGAACCGCGAGAGCCGCCGGATCCAGGTCCAGGTCCAGTGCGTGTTCAAGGACGCTCAAGGCATCGCCACCGGCGACGAGACGCCGTGGCAGGACCTCATCCTGACCGAGAACGGCATGGAGACCTTCCGCGCAGCGGCGATGAACACCCAGGCCAAGGGCTATACGGTCCGGGTGCGCCAAGCCCGGTGAAGGTCCGCGGGTAGCGCAGGACGCTTCACCTCGGCCGCGGTTTCGGCTTCAATCCGGCGCATGGAGATCATCGGCGTCATCCCCGCCCGCTTCGCTTCCACCCGGTTCCCCGGCAAGCCGCTGCAACTCATCGCTGGCAAGCCGCTCGTGCAGCATGTCGTGGAGCGGTGCCGTTCGGCGAGGTCGCTGTCGGATGTCGTCGTGGCGACGGACGACGTGCGGATCGCCGAAGTGGCGTCCAAGTTCTGCCGGGTCGAGATGACCCGGGCCGACCATCCGAGCGGGACGGATCGCATCGCCGAGGTGGCCGGCCGGATCGTCGCCGACGGGTACGTGAACATCCAGGGCGACGAACCGCTGATGGATCCGGCGGTGATCGACGCCGTGGCCTCGCTCTTGTCCAAGTACGGGATGTCCACCGCGGCGACGCCGATCCACGATCTCGCCGAGTTCGATGATCCTAATGTGGTGAAGGCGGTCGTCGCGATGGACGGACGCGCCCTCTACTTCTCGCGCCGGACGGTGCCGTATCTTCGTGATCTCGCGGGTCGACCGGCTTCCGAGCAGCTTGCGGCGTTCCCGTTCTTGAAGCACCTCGGGATCTACGGGTTCCGGAGGGAGACGCTGCTGCGCCTCGTGACCTTCCCGGTGTCGCCGCTTGAGGCGGCCGAGAAACTGGAACAGCTCCGAGCACTCGAAAACGGTGTCCCCATCGCGGTCGCGCGGGTCGCCCACGACAGCGTCGGGGTCGATGTGCCGGCGGATGTGGCCCGGGTCGAGGCGTTGCTGGCGCGGGCTTGAAGCGGCGCAGCGGACCCGCGGCACCGAAGCGACACCGTCACCGTTTTTGGCTCGCGCGCTTCTGCAGGACGCCGGCAGCATCCGCCCATGGTCCTCCCCGAAGTTCGTGCCGTGGCCCGGCTCGCTGCCGTGGTCGTCTCCTTGATCGCCGCGGTTTTCTCGGCAACGGCCAAGCCGCGCGCCACCGACCATCCAACCGCGCTCGACCGCTACGTCGCCGCTCCTGACCCGAGCTATGCTTGGAAACTCGCCATCTCCCTCCGCGACGAGAGCGCCACAGGATATGCGCTGGACCTGACATCGCAGCACTGGCTCACCACGAACGAGGTGAACCGTACCGAGTGGAAGCATTGGCTGCTCGTCGTCAAACCCGACAACCTGGCCCACTCGACCGCGCTGCTCTTCATCTCCGGCGGCGCCAACCGCGGGAACAAGCCGCCCACGCCCACCCGGGAGCTGATCGAGATCGCCAAGGCCACCCGGTCCGTCGTGGTCGAGCTCAAGATGGTGCCGAACCAGCCGCTCATCTTCGGGAACGACGGGGTCGAGCGGACCGAGGACGACCTCATCGCCTACACATGGGACAAGTTCCTCAAGACCGGCGATGAGAAGTGGCCGGCCCGTTTGCCGATGACCAAATCTGCCGTGCGCGCGATGGACGCCGTGACCGAGTTCCTCGCCAGCGAGGCGGGCGGCAAGGCCAAGGTCGACACCTTCGTCGTCGCCGGCGGATCGAAGCGCGGTTGGACCACCTGGACGACCGCCATCGTGGACGACCGCGTCGTGGCCATCGCGCCGTTGGTGATCGACGTGCTGAACATCGAGGAATCGATGAAGCACCATTTCCAGGCCTATGGCTTCTTCGCGCCGGCGGTCGGCAACTACACGCAGCACCACATCATGGATTGGCTCGGCACGCCGGAATCCAAGGCGCTCTACGCGATCGAGGACCCCTTCAGCTACCGCGAACGGCTCGCCTTGCCCAAGCTCATCATGAACGCGACCGGCGACCAGTTCTTCCTCCCCGATTCCTCGCAGTTCTACTTCGGTCAGCTGCCCGGCGTGAAGTATCTCCGCTACGTGCCGAATGGCGACCACTCGCTCCGGGGCACGGATGCGTACGAGACCTTGATGGCGTGGCACCACGCGACGCTCAACCAGGTGCCGCTGCCGCAGTTCACCTGGCAGCATGGCGCCGACGGCACGCTCACCGTCACCACCCGGACCCAGCCCAAGCAGGTGCTTCTGTGGCAGGCCCACAACGACGCGGTCCGGGATTTCCGGCTGGAGATCGCCGGGCCGATCTATCATTCCGTCCCGATGGACCGGGACGCCTCGGGGAACTACGTGGCCAAGGTGCCCGCGCCGGCGAAGGGCTGGTCCGCCTATTTCGCCGAGCTCACCTTCGACCTCGGCGCGCCGGTGCCTTTGAAGCTGACGACGGATGTCCGCGTGACCCCGGACACGCTGCCGTTCCCCGCGCCGTCCACCGACAAGCCGCGCGGATTCCTGTCCAAGTAGCCTGGGGCCCCGGAGGCGGGACGTCGCCGGTCCGACCGGAAGCAGATCCGTCGGGGGGGCACTTTTTGGTTGGCACCCGGCGCGCGGCCAAGGGAATCTGCAACCGCATGAAGTATATTTTCGTCACGGGCGGCGTCGTGAGTTCCCTCGGCAAGGGGCTCACCGCGGCGTCGCTCGGCACTTTGTTGGAGAACCGGGGCCTCAAGGTCACGCTGCAGAAGTTCGACCCCTATCTGAACGTCGACCCGGGCACGATGAGCCCGTACCAGCACGGCGAGGTCTACGTGCTCGACGACGGGGCGGAGACCGACCTCGACCTGGGCCATTACGAACGCTTCACCAGCACCAAGCTCAGCCGCAAGAACGCCACGACCAGCGGCCAGGTCTACCAGCAGGTCTTGGACAACGAGCGCGAGGGCGTCTACCTCGGCAAGACCGTCCAGGTCATCCCGCATGTGACCGACGAGATCCAGCGCCGGATCACACTGCTGGCCGACGACACGAAGGCGGACGTCATCATCACCGAGATCGGCGGAACGGTCGGCGACATCGAGGGGCTGCCGTTCTTGGAGGCCATCCGCGAGTTCGCCCTCGACGTCGGGCCCCACAACGTCTGCTTCCTGCACGTCACCTACGTGCCGTTCATCAAGGCGGCCGGGGAGATGAAGACCAAGCCGAGCCAACAGGGCGTGGCGAAGCTCCGGGAGATCGGCATCGTGCCGCACATCCTCGTCTGCCGTTGCGAGCATCCGCTCAACAAGGACATCCGACAGAAGCTGAGCCTGTTCTGCAACGTGCCCTTCGAGGCGGTGATCGAGGAGAAGGACGTCGAGCATTCCATCTACGAGGTGCCGCTCATGCTCCAGCGCGAGCGCACCGACGACCTCGTCTGCCGCCAGCTCCAGCTCGATGTCCCGCCGGCCGCGATGGGCCATTGGCAGGACATCATCCGCCGCCTCGTCGCGCCGCAGCACCGCGTCCGCATCGGCGTCGTCGGGAAGTACATCGAGCTGCAGGACGCCTACAAATCGGTCTACGAGGCGTTAATCCATGGCGGCATCGCCAACGACTGCGGCGTGGTGATCGAGCAGATCGAGTCGGAGGAGCTCGAGTCCGGTGATGCCGCCAAGATCCTGAAAGAACTGGGCGGGATCGTCGTGCCCGGCGGATTCGGCGAACGCGGCATCGAGGGCAAGATCAAGGCCGCCCGGTACGCCCGTGAGAACAAGATCCCGTACCTCGGCCTCTGCCTCGGCATGCAGGTCGCGACCATCGAGTTCGCCCGGAACGTCCTCGGCCTCGCCGGCGCCCATTCGACGGAATTCAATCCTGCGACGCCGCACCCGGTGATCCATCTCCAGGAGACCCAGCGCCACGTGAAGCGCAAAGGCGGTTCGATGCGTCTCGGCGCGCAGGAGTGCCAGCTGGTCATGGGCACCCTTGCCCAGCAGCTCTACGGCGCCTTCACCATCAGCGAGCGCCATCGCCATCGCTACGAGTTCAACAACGCCTATCGCGAGCAGTTCGAGGCGGCCAGATTCGTCATCAGCGGGACGACGCCGGACAACCAGCTCGTCGAGGTCGTCGAGATCCCGGCGCATCCGTTCTTCATCGCTTCCCAGTTCCATCCCGAGTTCCTGAGCAAACCGAACCGCCCGCATCCGCTTTTCCGTGGATTCATCGCCGCCGCGCACCAACAGCAACACAAACTGCCGTTGCCGTCCTCGCCGCGCGCCGCGGCTTGAGGCATCGGTGGACCCGAAAACGAAGACCGCGCGACCTCGTGGGAGGTCGCGCGGTTTCTTTTTCTGCGGACGGTCTGCTTCTTGACGGCGTCCTTGACGGCGTTGCCCGCGTCTTTCGCGGCTTCACCGGCCTTCTCGGCGGATTTCTTGAGGGCGTCGGCCCGCTTCCTTCGGAGGTCACCCCACAGGACCGCCGCTCTTCACGTCCACGCAGATGACGTCGCCCTTCGCGTTGCGCACGTAGACCTTGCCGTTCGACAGGACCGGCGCCGTCCAGAACTTGCCGCCACCGACCTGGGCACGGGCGATCTCTTTGTAGCCGTCGGGCTTGGCCTCGACGACGACGAGTTCGCCGTTGCCGGTGAGCCAGATCAACTTGCCGTCCGCCGCCGCGAGCGATCCGGCGGAAGCACCGGGCGAGGCCCAGACGAGCTTGCCGGTCTTCAGATCGAGGCATTTGAGCTTCGAGTCTTTGTCGCCGCCTTGGCCGTCGACGCCGTAGACATGGCCGCCGATGACGACCGGGCTTGCAAAGTGGGCGCGGATCTCTTTGTTGAACCAGACCTGTTGCGTCTTGCCGCCGTCGAACCGGACCGCGGCGCCGCCGGTGCCGTAGCCGGACGAGAGGAACATGACGTCGCCGCTCACGACGGGATCGGCGGAATTCACGTCGTAGCTGGTCTTCCACGGATGTTCCCAGAGCACTTTCCCGGTCCTGGGTTCCACGGCGAAGACCTGTTTCGCCCCGAAGATGGCGAGCGCCCTGACATTGCCGTCCTTGAACGGCACCGGCGTCCCGTAGCCCGCGGCGTCCTTGCCGGACGCCCACGCCTTCGCGCCGTCCGCCTTCTTGAGCGCGATACCGGACGTGCCGGCGTTCAGCACGACCAGGTCGCCTTCGATGTGCGGCGATCCGGCGAAGCCCCAATCAGGCAGCTCGGCACCGAACTCTTTGTGGACGTTCTTCGTCCAGACCAAGGCGCCGGTCTTGGCGTCCAGGCAGAGGACGTCGCCTTGTTTGCTGAGCGTGAAGACCCGGTCGCCGTCGACGGTCGGTGTCGCGCTGGGGCCGCCTTCGTAATATTTCGGGTCGAGCTCCTGGGCGTAGCCATGCTTCCAGACCTCGGCGCCGGTCACGGCGTCGAAGCATTGGACGGTATCCTGCTTTCCGGTGTTGCCGACGGTGAAGACGCGTCCGCCGGCGACGGTGAGCGAGGCGAAGCCGGTGCCGACGTTCTTCTTCCAAAGCTGCTTCGGAGTGCCGCCGGGCCAGGCGCCGAGCCAGTTCTTCTCGGTGGAGATGCCGTCGAAGTTCGCGCCGCGGTAGCGGGGCCAATCTTCGGCCGTCGCGGCGGCCGTCAGGGCGGCGAAAGTGAGGAGTGCGATGGGGAGCTTGCGCATACGCCCTGGAAACTACCCGGGGCCGGGGTGGTGTCAACGGACCCGCCAGAGACCCGCCAGAGGCGCGGACTGGAGGTGTGGTTGCGGGCCGTCTCGCGGTCGGCCGCCTCTTTGAGAAGACGACTGATGTACCCCGTCCATATCTCCGGACGCCGATCCATCGCCGGATGGAGAAGAACGCTGTCAGGCCGTGATCCCGTCGGAGGACAGTCCGACGATGGCCGGGCAGATCTCCGTCGGCTCGCCGCCCCAAGGCGGCTGCCAGAGCCACGGCTTTCCGTCGGGCAAGCCAGAGGAGCACCGGCCGGCGGCCGCACGCCCCCCACAGATCGGGGCGGCGTACCCGCCGATGCGTTTCGACGTCCGCCTCCGGGCATCTGTTCCGCGAACGCCAAGCAGGCCGATACCTCGACGCTGAAACCGGCTTCCTTCGCCTTGTGCCAGAAGCCGACGGCCAGTTGATACGCCGTCTCGATGGCCTCGAGGCGGACGATCCAGAAATCGATCCTGCCAAGCCAAGGCGTCCGGTTGCCGCCGAGGAGGTCCATCAACTTGCGCACGCGGTCGAGTTCCATGCCTTGCCAGACCGCGCCGGCCTTCGCACGCAGCGTCTGCAGATTCCAGACCGGCAATTGGGGCAGCCGTGACGCGGCCGCGTTGCGTCGGGACCGCGCCAGAATGGAAGCTGGTCCGGAAACCGGCCCCCGGTCACGGTCGTCCTACACATGTCCAAGAACCCCGTGGCGAGGATCGTGGCTTTGTTGGGAGCGTCGTTCCTTGCCGGAGCGGCGCCGGTGCCCGGCGTTCCTGAGGCGGCGGCGCTTTGGGCGGGGCGAGAGGGGAAGATCGTCCCGGTGCCGGTGCAGGACGTCCGGTTTGAGGACGGCTTCTGGGGGCCGAAGATGCGCGTCCACAAGGATCGCACCATCCCGCATCCGTGGATGTACATGGCGCACGACATCCGTTCGCTGCGCAAAGCCGCGGGCGAGAAGACCGACGGCCCGTTCAACAACACATGGGGCGAGGCCAACCTCTACAAGTTCATTGAGACCATCGCCCACTCGCTCGGGATGTTCCCGGATGCCGGGCTGGAGAAGCAGGTGGACGAGGTCGTCGACCTCATCCGCCGGGCCCAGCGTGCCAACGGATATTCTCACGTCTTCATCATCAACGAAGGCAAACCGGACTGGGACCCCGAGTTCTTGGACGGCTCCCATGACGGCTACGTCCTCGGGCACTTGATCGAGGCCGCCATCGAGTACCACGCCAACACCGGCAAACGAGCCCTGCTGGACATCGCGTGCAAGGCGGCCGACGAAGCCTATGAGCATTTCTTGGGGCCGAAGGGGGGGCCCGGCTTCTGCGGGCATGCCGAGCTGGAGATGGCATTGGTCGAGCTGTCCCGCGCCACCGGTCGCACCCGGTATGTCGAACTCGCGCGGGCCTTTGTCGAATGGCGTGGTCGCGGGATGGTGAAGCCGGTGGGGGCGACGCCTCGCGCCTATTTCCAGGATGCCGTTCCGCTGCGTCAGCAAAGGAACCTCGACGGCCATGCGGTCCGGTCCACTTTCTTCGCCACCGGCGTGACAGATCTCGCGTTGGCCACCGGTGACGCCGACCACCGTCTTGCGGCCAACCGGTTCTGGGACAGCGTCACCTTTCGGCGCATGACCATCACCGGCAGCACCGGCCCCCGTCAGGAGCATGAGGCCTTCGGGGAAGACTACGAACTACCCGACGACGGCTATCACGAATCATGCGCCGCCTGCGGTCTCGTGGACTTCGCCCAGCGCATGTTCCTTCTGGAGGGCCAGGCACATTCGGCGGATGTGCTGGAGCGCGTCCTCTACAACGCGGTCTTGCACGGCATCTCGCTGGACGGGACGAATTCCTACTACCAGAAACCGCTGAGCGACGCCGGTCATCCCCGCTACAACTCGTGGGTGTGCTGCCCGCCCAATCTGTCCCGCACCGTGTTCCAGGTCGGTCGGTATGCCTACGCGGCGGGCGGTCACGACGTCTTTTTCAACCTGTACGTGGCCGGAACGGTCCGGGCCTCGCTCGAGGACGGCCCGGTGGTCTTGAAGGTCGGGACCGGATACCCGTGGGAAGGAAAAGTCCGGATCACCGTCGCTCCGGGGCCGGCGCGACGTTTCGCGATCAACCTCCGTCGGCCTGGTTGGTGCGAGACGGCGGCCCTCAAGGTCAACGGCGAAGCGGTCGCACCGCTCCGCACGACCGACCGCGGTTACTTCCGATTGGAGCGGGAATGGCGCGGGCACGACGTCATCGAACTCGACATGGAGATGCCCGTCCGCCTCGTCGAGGCCCACCCGCTCATCAAGGATGGCGTCGGCAAAGTGGCGGTCCAACGCGGCCCGCTCATCTACGGATTTGAAGCGCTGGACAACCTTGGAAAGGCGGCGGTGGAACTGGGAGAGGACCCTCGGCTGCAGGTCGGAGAACGCGCCGATCTGCTGGGGGGCGTCCGCGTGGTCACCGGCCAGGACGCGGACGGCAAGCCGGTCATGGCGGTCCCGTTCTACGCCATGGCCAACCGCGAGAAGACCGCCCAGGAGGTCTGGGTCCGTCAGCGGGGGATGAAACCCGGCGATGCCTGGTGGGAAGGCCGTCTCTATCGGCCCGCCCACAAGATCAACGTCCGATCCGTCGCTCCGGGCCCCACCCAGAAAGACGGCCGGTAGGCGACCTTGGGAAACACCTGCATGACGCCGATCAAAGACCTTTTCTCCATGGCTCCCGCTGATCGTGGCGCGGGGTTTTTTCTGCGTTTGCTGGCGATGCTGCTTGTCGCGGTGTCGTTGCAAGCGGACACCGTCGGGCTGAGCGCGGATTTCTCAGTCCACACCGGAGCCATCCGCCCGCTGCACGGCATCAACAAGGGGCCGTTGGTGCCGGGCGGGATCCTCGACGTGATCAAGGAACAGAAGGAACTGGGCATCCCGTTCACACGCCTGCACGACTGCGGTTGGCCCAATCCGTTCGTGGTCGACCACCATGCGGTCTTCCCCGATCCGGACGCCGACCCGGCGCTGCCCGGGAGCTATGATTTCCGGCTCACCGACGAATATATCGACGCGGTGCGCAAGACCGGCGCGGAACCCATCTACCGGCTGGGTGAGAGCATCGAGCACACCAGCGTGAAGCGCCACGTCCATCCCCCGGCGGATACCGAGAAGTGGGCGGCGATCTGTCTGGGGATCATCCGGCATTACAACGAAGGCTGGGCCGACGGATTCCATCATCGCATCCGGTACTGGGAGATCTGGAACGAACCGGAGAACCGTCCGGCGATGTGGAGCGGCACGGACGACGATTACCTGCGGCTCTATCGGACCACGGCCAAGGCCATCAAGCAGCGGTTCCCTGACCTCAAGGTGGGAGGCCCGGCCCTTGGATCGAGCGGTCGGTTCGTCGACGGGGAGTTCCGTCCCACCGACTTCGCCGTGGACTTCTTGGCGATGTGCCGCAAGGACGGTGTGCCTTTGGATTTCTTCTCGTGGCACTGCTACGCCGCCGGACCGGCCGAGCTTTCCGATCGCGCCCGGGCCATCCGGAAGCTGCTCGATTCGAAAGGATTCACCGAGACCGAGAGCCATCTCAACGAGTGGAACCATCTGCCGGGAAACGATTGGGGACCGATCTCGCGCTCGGGCACCGCCAGCGCCCGCGAGTCGACCTACGCGACCATGGCCGGCGCGCCGGGGGCGGCCTTCGTCGCCGCGGCCTTGATGGAACTCCAGGATGCTCCGGTCGACATCTGCAATTTCTTCCACGGCGAGACGGGATCCTTCGGGATATTTACCGAGCAAGGTGTGCCGCTGAAGGTCTATCAGGCGTTCCGGGCCTTCCACGGGCTGATGGAGACGCCGGTGCGCGCTCGGACGCTCGGCGCCGTCGCCGGAAAGATCGCTTTCGCCGGCGGGTTGGCTGCGGACGGCCGTGAAGCAACCCTGCTGGTCAGCAACTTCGCGCACACTTGCACGGAGATCGCTCTGGATTGGAAGGGGTTCAATTGGATCGGCGGGGTGGGCGCGGAGATCCGCATCATCGATGCGACCCATGGATTCTCGGAGGTGAAGAGCCGGCCGATACGCGATGGATTGCCCGGCCTTCGTCTGGCGCTCAAGGCGCCGGCCATCGCGATGATCCGCCTGCGACCCACGGATGGCGCGAAAGCCAGGATGAAGTTGTCGGTCGTCTCGCCGGCGGACCGGTTGGTGTTCCAGCGCGATCCTTCCGGAAACGCGTCGGTGCCCGTGGCCGGGACCTGCGCATGGGCCGGGACGAAGGTCGAGGCGCGGACGGTCGACGTCGCCACCGGCAGATCCGGCGATTGGATCGCGGTGGCGACGGTGGGGCAGGATCTCGCTTTCCGCGGGAACCTCACGGTCGCCGCCGGCTGGTACTCTCTGGAGGTCCGTGCGCGCAGCGAAGGTCGATCGGCCGTCGCCGTCGTCGACCGCGTCGGCGTCGGCGAGGTGTTCGTGGTCGTCGGTCATTCGGTGGCGCACGGAGGATCGATCGACCTTCCCGGGGCGCAGGACGACCGGGTCAGCACCATCGCGCTGCCGTCGGGCGACATGGGCTCGCGCTGGAAGTACAAGGCCACCGGCGACCCGCGTTTCTTGCCCGACGCGGTCGGGAGTCGTTTCAGTTCCGGCATCCAGCCCGCTCCGGCAGGGAACGGGACGTACTTCTGGGCGGCATTCGCGGAGCATGTCGCCAAGACGCGGCAGGTGCCGGTGCTGGTCCTCAACGCCGCCTTCGGGGGCACCAGCCTGGAGCACTGGGCACGATCCGCTCGCGGCGAACCGTTCGCCCACCCGTTCGTCGATTCTTCCCTCCGCATGCCTTACAGGCGCCTGGAACATGCGTTGACCCGGTACTGCGCCGTCACCGGCCTCCGAGCGATCCTTTCCGACCAAGGTCAGAACGACTGGCCGGAGAAGGACGAGCAAAAGCTTTTCGCGAACTACCGGGCCTGGATCGATCAGGCCCGCAAGGACACCGGCTTCCCGGGCCTCGCCGTGGTGGTGAACCGCCGGTCCCCGCCCGGCGATGCCGCCCAGATCCGGCGGGTCCAGGAACGTGTCATCCAAGAAGTCCCCCACTGCGTTGCCGGCCCGGACTACGACGCGTTCGGGGAAGGGGACACGGTGGACAAGATCCATCTCAGCGAAGCCGGCGCCAGGAAAGCGGCGCGGCTCTGGGCGGACGCGATGGACGCCGAGTTTTTCAAGGCCGCCGTCCCGCTGCCGCCCAAGTAGAGCCGCCTCCGCGTCTCGGTCCGGTTCAAGCCGGGAACAACCCGGGCTCCGGTCGCCGCAAGGGCGCGAAGCTGCGGCGATGGATCGGGCACGGTCCCAGCGCGGCGAGCGCGGCGAGGTGCGCCGGTGTCGGATATCCCTTGTGCCGGGCGAAGCCGTAGCCGGGCCAACGCACGTCGGCCTCGGTCATGATGCGGTCGCGGGTCACCTTCGCCAGCACGCTGGCCGCGGCGATGGAGTAGCTGCGGGAATCGCCCTTCACGAGCGGGGTCTGCGGCAGCTCCATCGATTTCACGCGCAGCCCGTCGACCAGCGCGTGGTCGGCCCTCGGCACGAGACGGCGCAGGGCCTCGTTCATCGCGCGGTGGGTGGCTTGGAGGATGTCGATCACGTCGATCACGTCCGCTTCCACGCAGGCGATGCCGGAGACGACCGAAGGATCGGACAGGAGCACGTCGAAGAACCTTGCGCGCTGCGCTCCGGTGAGTTGCTTGGAATCGTTCAATCCGCGCAGTGCGACCGGGAGACCGAGTGCCAGCCATTCCGCCGGGAACACCACCGCGGCGGCGACGACCGGTCCGGCGAGCGGACCGCGACCGGCCTCGTCGACGCCCGCGAGCCGCATCAGGCCGGTGGCGTGCAAGGTCCGCTCATGGGCGAAACGATCGATCTCGATGGACGGCGCGGGCACCGGCTTGACGTTCCTCGCGCGCGGTGGCCAGCGCAACACGGAAGCCTTCTGCCCGGGCCCGGCGGAGCGAAGCGGCTTCGACTCCGAGGGCCCGGACGGCTAACATCCTCGCGTGTCCGATATCCACGACATCGCCATCGTCGGCTCGGCCTTCGCCGGATCCTTGACGGCCATGATCGCGTGCCGGCTCGGCCGCTCGGTCGTGCTCGTCGAGCGCGGACGGCATCCGCGCTTCGCCATCGGCGAATCGTCGACGCCGCTCGCCAACCTGTTGCTCGAGGACCTGGCGACGCGCTACGACCTGCCCAGGTTGCGGCCGTTCGTGAAGCACGGTGCGTGGCGGCGCGCGTATCCCGAGGTGGCTTGCGGACTGAAGCGCGGATTCTCGTTCTACCATCACATCCCCGGCGAGCCGTTCGTGCCGATGGCGGACCGGGGCAACGAACTGCTGGTCGCGGCCAGCCCGGACGACGAACTCGCGGACACGCATTGGTTCCGGCCCGACTTCGACCACTTCTTCCAGCGCGAGGCGGAGTCGCTCGGCGCCACGTACCTGGACGAGACGCGTCTTGATCGCGCCGAGGAGCAGGGCGACCACATGATTTTGTCCGGGACCCGTCTCGGGAAGCCGGTCGCGGTCCGGGCACGCTTCGTCGTGGACGCCAGCGGGCCGCGCGGATTTTTGCATCGGGCGCTCGGGCTCCGCGAGGTCCCGTTCGCTGGCTACCCGGAAACGGAGGCGCTCTATTCGCACTTCACCGGGGTCCGGCGTTGGGACGAGCTGCATCCGGCAGCCGGCCAGCCGCCCTTCCCGGTCGACGACGCGGCGTTGCACCATGTGTTCCCCGGCGGTTGGATCTGGGTGCTGCGCTTCGGCAACGGCATCACCAGCGCGGGCGTGTCGATGTCCCGGGCGGCCGCCGACGAGATCGGTCTCGCGGACGGAGCTCCGGCGTGGGGACGCCTGCTCGCGCGGCTGCCGTCGGTCGCGGCGCAGTTCGTCGATGCACGGCCGGTGCGCGGGTTCACGCACGCGCCGCGTCTCTCCTTCCGCAGCGCGCAGAGCGTCGGCCGCCGATGGGCGATGTTGCCGTCATCGGCCGGGTTCATCGATCCGCTGTTGTCGACGGGCTTTCCGCTGACTTTGCTGGGCGTCGAGCGGATCGCGCGGATGCTGGAAGATGCGCCGGTGCCCGCGCCGGGAGCGCTCGCTGCCCACGCGATCGAGACCGACGGCGATCTCACCGCCGCGGCCGCACTGATCGGCGCGCTCTTGGGTCGTATGGACCGGCCCGCCGATCTTCACCGGCTGCTGATGCTCTACTTCGCCGCGGCGAGCTTCAGCGAGGCGGCCCGTCGTTTGGGGCGACCCGGGCTCGCCGGAGGCTTCATGCTGCGGAAGCATCCGACCTTCGGTGCCGACTGGGGTCGCATCGTCGAGGACACGACCGCGGGCCGGCTCGCGGGGGAAGCGTTGTCGGATGCGGTCGAGTCGGCGATCGCGCCGATCGATGTCGGCGGCTGGAACGATCCCGGACGGCGCAACTGGTACCCGGTCGCCTTCGCGCCGCTCTTCGCGGCAGCGGACCGCTTGGGCACGAGCCGGGCCGGGATCCGGGCGATGCTGGTCCGCGCGGGGGTCGCTGCGTCGGCGATCCCGTCCGACCTCTGGATGCCGGATCTTTTGGGCGACACCGGGTGGTCGACCGTCGCGGTCGCAAGAGGTCGCAAGAGGCCGTAAGAGCAGGAGGGAAGCGGATTTGTCGGTCGCGGGCCTCCGATCGATCTGGTCGCGGCGCGCCCGCGAAGCTTTTGCGACCCGATGGGCCGTCCTCCGCTCCGCGGCGAGGCGGGCCTTTCGTCCCCACGATGGCGTCCGAGGGGGACTCCTTCGTGCGCCTCCCGGTCACCGGACTTGCCGGCCACCGTTCCGGGTCGGCTTTTCCGACAGCGGGCAAGGGGCAGGGCGTGCGATCGGAAGTGGCGTCTTGACCAACGATGGGTCCGCCGGGCATCAAAGAGGGGCACCGACGAATTTTCCGTTGCTGAGTGGCAGCGGTCACGGCGGGCTTGGGCGATGAAACCGTGTGTCATCCCCAAGCCCGCTTTTTTTTGCCGGCGGCGACCTTGACCTTGTCATCCCGCAAGCCCCGGCCATTCTCCCCCTCCGAATTATGCTGAAAGCCGGAATCGTCGGGTTGCCCAACGTGGGCAAATCCACCCTCTTCAACGCCGTCACCCGCACCCGGAAGGCGCAGGCCGCCAACTACCCGTTCTGCACGATCGACCCGAATGTCGGCATCGTCACCGTCCCCGACGAGCGGCTGCAGGTGCTCCAGCAGATCGCGAAGACGAACGTGGTCATCCCTGCGGTGATCGAGTTCGTGGACATCGCCGGACTGGTGAAGGGCGCGAGCGCCGGCGAAGGCCTGGGCAACAAGTTCCTCACGCACATCCGGGAAGTGGACGCCATCGTCCAGGTCGTCCGCTGTTTCGAGGACGCCGATATCCACCATGTCGCCGGCAACGTGGACCCGGTCCGCGACATCGAGACCATCACGACGGAACTGGTGCTCTCCGACCTTGAATCGGTGAAGAAGCGCCTCCAAGGCGTGGCCAAGGACGCCAAGCGCGGTGACAAGGTGGCGCAGGCGGAGGAATCGGTGCTCAAGAAGCTGGAACCGCATCTCGACTCCGGGAAACCCGCGCTCACCTTGGAACTGACCGCGGAGGAGAAGTCGATCTCGCGCCTCTTCTGGCTGATGACGGACAAGCCGACGATCTTCGCGTGCAACGTCAAGGAATCCGACCTCGCGACGGCGGACGCCAATCCGTTCGTCGAGCAGGTCCGGGCCTACACCAAGAACCACTTCGCCTGCGAGGCCGTGGTCATCTCCGCGCAGATCGAGAGCGACTTGGTGGACCTCGCGCCCGAGGAGGCCGCAGAGTTCCTCAAAGAGCTCGGCGTGAAGGAATCGGGCGTCGGCGTCCTCATCCGCGCGACCTATCATCTGCTCGGGTTGCGGACCTACTTCACGGCGGGCGAAAAGGAGGTCCGGGCGTGGACCATCCACGTCGGCGACACCGCGCCCAAGGCCGCGGGCGTCATCCACAGCGATTTCGAGCGCGGTTTCATCAAGTCCGAGACCGTGGCCTATGCCGACTTGGTGTCCTGCGGGTCGGTGGCGGCGGCGCGTGACAAGGGGCTCTACCGGATGGAAGGCAAGGAGTACGTCGTCGCGGACGGCGACGTGCTGGTCTTCAAGTTCAATGTCTGAACCGGCCGCGCCATCGACTGGCCGCGATCCGCTCGGGATCCGTGGCCGGTCGTGACGGCCCGGTGCGACGGATCGTCCTCGTCGCCGCCTTGGTCATCTCGGTCGGCGTCCAAGCGGTGGGTTTCACCGTCGAACCGTCGAACCGTTGGCGGTGCGGATGCTTCACGAGTCGACCAAGGAGCGGACCCGCGACCCGCTCTTCGGCGGCGCCATGGAGACCATCCGCCTGCGCGGGTCGTCCGGAGGCGAGTTGCCACCGGCGCTCCGCGGCGTCCCGGTGATGAGCCAACCTCCGCTCCAGGTGCCCGATCTTTGGTGGTGCCAGATCCTCCGGATGCGCCACGAGCTCCGCCGGGATCCCGGATCCAGGTGAACCGCGGGGCGAGCCCGGCCGGAAACTAAACCTTGCTCCCGCCTTGCCTGCGCGGCTAAACGTCCGCTCGATATCTCATGGGGAAAGCTCTCATCATCGCGGAAAAACCGTCTGTTGCCGGCGACATCGCCAAGGCGCTCGGCGGCTTCGACCGCAAGGACGGCGGAGACTACTACGAGAGCGACAAGTATGTTGTTTCTTCCGCGGTCGGCCATCTGTTGGAGCTCGCCGTGCCGGAGGAACACGAGATCCAGCGCGGCAAGTGGTCGTTCGACAAGTTGCCGCACATCCCGCCCCGCTTCGCGCTGAAGCCGATCGAGAAATCCGAGGGCCGGCTCAAGACCCTGGCGAAGCTCATCAAGCGGAAGGACGTGGACACGCTCATCAACGCTTGCGACGCGGGCCGCGAGGGCGAGCTGATCTTCCGCAACATCGCCGCCTACACCGGCGCGAAACAGCCCGTCCAGCGGCTTTGGCTCCAGTCCATGACCGCGGGCGCGATCCGCGACGGCTTCAATGCCCTCCGTAGCGACGCGCAGATGCGCCCGCTCGCCGACGCGTCGGTCTGCCGCTCGGAGTCCGATTGGCTCGTCGGCATCAACGGCACGCGGGCGATGACCGCCTTCAACTCGAAGACCGGCGGCTTCCATCTCACCACCGTCGGCCGCGTGCAGACGCCGACGCTCGCCATCGTGGTCGAGCGCGAGGTGAAGATCCGCAAGTTCGTGGCGCGCGACTACTGGGAGGTCATCGGCACCTTCGCCGCGGCGAAGGGCGGATATCCCGGCCGTTGGTTCGACGAGCGGTTCACCCGCGGCGATGACAAGGATCCCGAGCTCAAGCCCGAGCGCCTCTGGGACCGCGTCCGCGCCGAGGGCATCCACGCCAAGTGCCAGGGCAAGCCCGGTGTCGTCACCGAGGAGAGCAAGCCCACGACGTCGCTCTCGCCGTTGCTCTACGACCTCACGACCTTGCAGCGCGAGGCGAACGGCCGCTTCGGTTTCAGCGCGAAGAACACGCTCGGCCTCGCCCAGGCGCTCTACGAACGGCACAAGGTCCTGACCTATCCCCGGACCGACGCCCGCGCGCTGCCGGAGGACTACGTCGCCACGGTGCGGCAGACCCTCGATTCGCTGCGCGATGTCGCGCCGCTCGGCGGGTTCGCCGAAAAGATCCTCAAGGAAGGCTGGGTCCGCCCGAACAAGCGCATCTTCAACAACGCGAAAATCAGCGACCATTTCGCCATCATCCCCACGGGTGTCGTGCCCAAGAGCCTCTCGGAACCCGAGCAGAAGCTGTACGACCTCGTCACCAAGCGGTTCTTGGCGGTGTTCTTCCCCGCGGCCGAGTTCCTGGAGACCACCCGCATCACCCGCGTCGAGGGCGAGCCTTTCAAGAGCGCCGGCAAGGTGCTGGTGAAGACCGGTTGGCTGGAGGTCTACGGCAAGGAGGCCGATTCCGACGACACGCCGAACCTCGCTCCGGTCGACCAGGGCGAACGCGTCGCCACCCGCGGCATCGAGGTGAAGGCGAGCGTCACCAAGCCGCCTCCCCGGTACACGGAAGCGACCTTGCTCTCGGCGATGGAAGGCGCCGGCAAGCTGGTGGACGACGAGGAGCTGCGCGAGGCGATGAGCGAGCGCGGCCTCGGCACGCCGGCGACCCGGGCATCCATCATCGAAGGTCTCATCAGCGAGCAGTACATGCTCCGCGAGCTGCGCGAGCTGAAGCCGACCGCCAAGGCGACCTCCCTGATCACGCTGCTCAACGGCCTCGGCGTCGAGACGCTCACCAAGCCGGAGATGACCGGCAACTGGGAGTACCAGCTCAAGCAGATGGAGCGCGGCCAGCTCAAGCGCGAGCAGTTCATGGACGAGATCCGGCGGCTCACGCAGGACATCGTCGGCCGCGCCAAGCAGTTCGAGCACGACACCATCCCGGGCGATTTCGGCGTGATCAAGGTGGCCTGCCCGAAGTGCGGCGGCGCGATCCACGAGAACTACAAGAAGTTCCAGTGCCAGAAGTGCGACTTCGCGCTCTGGAAGATCGCCGCGGGCCGCCAGTATGAGCCGGCCGAGATCGAGGCGCTCATCCGCGACAAGCAGGTCGGTCCGCTCCAAGGCTTCCGCAGCAAGCAAGGCTTTCCGTTCGCCGCCGTCGTCAAGCTCACGCCCGAGTTCGAGGCGAAGTTCGATTTCGGCGACGACAAGCAGGAGAACGGCGAGGCCGCCGTGGTCGATTTCACCGGCAAGGAACCCGTCGGCAAGTGCCCCAAGTGCGGCGCGCGCGTGTTCGAGAACGGGATGAACTACGTCTGCGAAAAATCGGTCAGCGCCGAGCGCAGCTGCACCTTCAAGACCGGGGCCATCATCCTCCAGCAACCGGTCGACCGCGCGCAGGTCGCCAAGCTGCTCGCCGACGGCAAGACCGACCTGCTCAAGGGCTTCGTGTCCAAGAAGACGAACCGGAAGTTCGAGGCCTTCCTCAAGCTGGAGGCCGGCAAGGTCGGCTTCGAGTTCGCGCCGCGCGAGAAGAAGGGCACCGGCAAGTTCGCCAAGAAGGCGGCCGACGATGCGCCCGCGGAGAAGATCGATTTCACCGGCCAGACCTCGCTCGGAGCCTGCCCGAAGTGCAAGGGCAAGGTGTTCGAGGGACCGTCGAGCTACGTCTGCGAACGCAGCCAGGCCGAGACCAAGAAGTGCACCTTCAAGATCGGCAAAGAGATCCTCCAGCAGCCGGTCGACCGTGAGGTCGCGGCACAGCTGCTGGCCGACGGACGCACCGACGTGCTCGACAAGTTCGTCAGCAAGGCGGGCAAACCGTTCCCGGCGCACCTCGTCCTCGGCGACAAGGGCAAGGTGGAGTTCGAGTTCCCGCCGCGCTGAGCCGACATCAAGGCCGCGCGCCGGGCCCGGGGGAGATCCGAAGTCGGGGCACGGCGTCGGGGAGTGGCGCCGAGTAGCACCCGGCAGGGCAGCGACCCGGCGCGCGCGCCCCCCTGCCGCAGCGCCTGTGGATGCCAGATCCGCGCCACACTGGCCCGCCGCTTCCGATCGCGCCCTCGGGCGGGCATTCAGTGTCCTTCCGCCGCGTTCCGTGTTCTTCTGTCCGGAATGTCGAAGGACTTTCTGCGTCTCCGCGGCGCGCGGCAGCACAACCTCAAGGACCTCTCGGTGGACATCCCGAGGGACCGCCTCGTGGTCATCACCGGCCCGAGCGGTTCCGGCAAGTCGTCGCTCGCCTTCGACACCATCTTCGCCGAAGGCCAGCGCAAGTACGTCGAATCGCTCTCCGCCTACGCCCGGCAATACGTCGACCAGCTGCAGAAGCCGGATGTCGACCACATCGAGGGACTCTCCCCCGCCATCGCCATCGAGCAGCACGGCAGCAGCGCCAACCCGCGCTCGACCATCGCCACCACCACGGAGATCTACGACTACCTCCGGCTGCTCTACGCGAACCTCGGCCAGGCCCATGATCCGGAGACGGGCACGCCGATCACCCACCAGACCACGAGCGACATCGTGGACAAGGTGCTCCTCCTCCCGCCCAAGACGCGCCTGATGCTGCTGGCGCCGGTCGTCGAGGACCAACGCGGCGAGTTCCGCGATGTCCTGGAACGGCTCGCCCGCGAAGGCTTCGTCCGCGCCCGCGTCGACGGCGAACTCATCGAGCTCGTCGCCAACAAGGCGGTGCGCCTCGATCCCAAGGCGTCCCACCGCATCGATGTCGTCGTCGACCGCATCGTCATCGCCGACGGCGTGCGGACGCGTCTCACCGATTCGGTGGAGACCGCGCTCAAGCGGGGCGAAGGCCGGGTGCTCGTCCTGCACCAGTCGCCCGAGGAAACCGCCCCCGCCCGTCCCGCCCGGGGAGGCTTCTCCGGTATGGCGGGACAGACCGGTGCGCCGCTTCCGGGACCCGCCGCGACGCCCGGCACGGCATCGGTGTGGACCGAGACGCTCCACTCGAACCGGATGTATTCGCCGGCGACCGGCAAGTCGTACGACACGCCGACGCCGCAGCATTTCTCCTTCAACTCACCGCGCGGCGCGTGTCCGGTCTGCCACGGGCTCGGCCAGAAACTGGTCTTCGATCCCGCCCTGGTCGTGCCCGACGAGACCAAGTCGCTCGACGACGGCGCCGTGCGGCCCTACCGCGGGCTCGGCGGCAAGAAGATGGCCGTCTACTACAAGGGCCTGATCAAGGGCGTGGCCAAGCACTACGAGGCCGCGATGGACGCCCCGTGGCAGGGCCTGCCGGCGGAGTTCAAGGCCAAGCTGCTCCACGGTACCGGCACGGACGAGATCGAGTTCTACTTCATGCACGCCGGCGCGCCGCGGAAGACCAAGAAGGTCTTCGAGGGCGTGCTGCCCAACCTGGTCCGGCTCTACAGCGAGAGCGAGAGCGAGTTCACCCGCAACCGGCTCAAGGCCTACATGAGCCCGCAACCGTGCGATGCCTGCGGCGGACGCCGCCTCAAGCCGGAGATGCTGGCCATCACGCTCGGCGGTCGCAGCGATCAGTCGTCCGTGATCGGGGGGCCATCCGGCACGGGTTCGCCGGCCATGGGTCACCCCCAAGGGAAGCCCCCCGGCCTTTCCATCGCTGATTTCTGCGCTCTCTCCATCACCGATGCCGACGTGTTCCTGGGGGCGCTCCCCATGACCGAGGTGCAACGCCAGATCGGCGGCGAGCTCGTCGCCGAGGTCCGCAAGCGGCTCGGGTTCATGCGCGAGGTCGGCTTGGGATATCTGTCGCTCGATCGCGAGAGCGGGTCCTTGAGCGGCGGCGAGGCCCAGCGCATCCGCCTTGCCACGCAGATCGGCGGCGGATTGGTCGGCGTGCTGTACATCCTCGACGAACCGAGCATCGGCCTCCACCAGCGCGACAACGACCGGCTGCTCGACACCCTCCGGCGCCTCCGCGACCTCGGCAACACCGTGCTCGTCGTCGAGCACGACGAGGACACCATCCGCGCCGCCGACCACGTGCTCGACCTCGGTCCGGGTGCCGGCGTCCACGGCGGCGAGATCGTCGCGCAGGGGACCGTGGCCGAGATCCTTGCGGACCCGCGTTCGCTCACCGGTCGTTACCTCACCGGCGACCTGTCGATCGCCGTGCCGAAGGACCGCATCCAACCGCGCGCCGACAAGGGCTGGATCGAGATCGTCGGCGCGCGGGAGAACAACCTGAAGGACGTCACCGCGCGCATCCCGCTCGGCACGCTGACCTGCGTCACCGGCGTGAGCGGCAGCGGCAAGAGCACGCTCATCGACGACATCCTCCGGCGGGCCATCTTCCGCAAGTGGCACGGATCCAAGGAATCCCCCGGCGCGCACTCCGAGATCCGCGGCCTCGAGCTGCTGGAGAAGTGCGTGGTGGTGGACCAGACGCCCATCGGCCGCACGCCGCGGAGCAATCCCGCGACCTACACCGGGATGTTCAACGAGATCCGCGACCTCTTCTCCTCGCTGCCGACCGCGCGCGTCCGTGGCTACGACGCGGGGCGCTTCAGCTTCAATGTGAAGGGCGGCCGCTGCGAGAAGTGCGAGGGCGACGGCTTGATCAAGATCGAGATGCACTTCCTGCCGCCGGTCTACGTGACCTGCGAGGCGTGCGCCGGCCGCCGCTACAACCGCGAGACGCTCGAGATCACCTACAAGGGCCTGGATATCGCGGACGTGCTCCAACTCACCGTGGACGAGGCCTCGGCGTTCTTCCGCGCCGTCCCCAAGCTGCACGCGCCGTGCGTCACGCTCGCCGAGGTCGGCCTCGGATATCTGCGGCTCGGCCAGGCCGCCACCACGCTCTCCGGCGGCGAAGCCCAACGGCTCAAGCTCGCCGCCGAGCTCTCGCGCCGGCAGAGCGGACGCGTCCTGTACCTGCTGGACGAGCCGACGACCGGCCTGCACTTCGCCGACGTGGCGAAGCTGCTCGAAGTCCTCTGCAAGCTGCGCGGATCCGGCAACACCTTGGTGGTGATCGAGCACAACCTCGATGTGATCAAGACCGCGGACTGGGTGATCGATCTCGGCCCGGAAGGCGGGGCAGGAGGCGGCCGGATCGTCGCCGAAGGCACCCCGGAGACCGTCGCGGGGTCGCCGGGGAGCCACACCGGGACCTACCTGGCGCGGATGCTGGCGAAAACGTGACCGGTCGCCGCCGAAGGTGCGATGATCTCCGATGATAGGGCCGGACCGCCGGGCGCGGATGCTGATGAGGACCTGCAGAAGCCGCGCGCCGGCGGGTCGCTCGGCTGGCCTGTTTTGCCCCGTCGAGGCCTACCCACCCCGGGTCGTCTCCGGTCTCACGGCATCGCGGGCGCGACGAGCAAGCGGTAGTAGCGGGATGCGGCGGCGACCGCGGCGGCGGTGAACGTGAACTCCTGCGGGACCGGGCGGGGCGGCACTTCGAGCAACGTGATCCAGCCGTCGGTGCCAAGTGCCTCGATGGATTGCAGTTGGTAGCCGCGGCCGGGCGTCGTGGAGAACCGGGCGGTCGTTCCGCCGAAGAGATGCGTGAGCAGCGTGGACAGGAGGACGAGCGGCGCCATGCGGACGGGCACGCCGGCGCCGGGCTTGTGGATCTCGTCGAGCAGGAGGTCGGTCCCGCGTCCGGCACCGCGGCCGTGTTTTTCGTAGAGCCAGACGATCACCGGACCGATGACCGGCAGCAGGAGGAGCAGCCACGGGAAGGCGAACCGCAGCGCTGTCACGCGGTCGAGCGACCCGAGGAACAGCGCGCTGGCCGAGCCCGCCATCACGGCGACCGGTGCCGTCAGCGCCAGCCAGACACCGAGGGTCCGCAGCGCGGACGCGTGCGCCCGATAGTCCAGGACCGCCTTCATCCAGCGGAACCCGGTCGACAGGGATCGCCGGTGCGGCGCTTCGCCGCCGCGGGGAGGGTGATGACTGTCGGCTCCGTCATGAGTCGGCCGAGGATGACTCCAGGACCCGAGCGATGCCAGCGCTGCCGCAGGGCCAGCTTGGCCGGCTTCCGCGCCGCCGAGCGCGAGCGGCAGCAATCCGAGCCCGGTCGCCAAGGCCGTCGCGATGACGAGGAGAGCGATCCGGATGGTCGACTGGCAGGAGGACGCGGGGCGGGCGATGAGAAACGGACGGAGCGCCGGACCGCTGCGGCAAAGGTCAGTACACGATGACGAACGAGCCGTCGGTCCGGGCGTAGGCGGCCGCGTAGCTCCAGACCGGGATGCCCGGTCGGCTCCCGTGCTCGGGCGTCGGTTTGCCGGCGGCATCGAAGACCTGCCATGCCAGGTTGCCGCCGCGCTGCCAGCCGGTGCCTTCCGTCCAAGCGACCAGCATCTCGCCCTTGGCGTTGACGGCCAAGGCCGGGTGTTTCGCTCCGGGAGCGGACTCGATCCGGGTCGGCTTCGAGGCGCCTTGCCCGACCGCCGAGAAATGGATCCGGCCCTGGGTCTCCCATGCCGCGGTCATGCCGGTCTTGGACCCGAGGAAGGCCGCGCTGCTCATCGGGCACGACCCGGTCTCCCAATCTTGCAGCGGCTCGACCGTGAAGGTGACGCCGTGGTCGCGCGACACCGCCAACGTGGCCTCGCGATGGACGTTCGCCTTCGCCGACCGGTAGAGCGCGAAGATCTCGCCTCCGGGACCGCTGACCGCCTCCATGCCGCAACACCCGCAGGCGCCCGTGCCGTCGGTCACCGGTATCTCGGGCGCGAAGGATCTGCCGTCATCGGTCGAACGGGCGAGGAAGACACGACGTCTGTCCTCGCTGGTCTTGGTGCCCGGCGTGCCGGCGTGCCACAGGACGTGCACCCGGCCGTCGGCGTCCGCGGCCACGCTCCCGCCGCCATCGAGATCGGTCGTGCGGGTCACCAGGTTTCGTTGCGGCTCGAAGGCCGTGCCGGCGGGGTCCGAACGCGCGTAGAGCAGCGGTGAACCGCCTGCTGGCCTCGGCGTCGCCGTGCCGGAGCCGTTCCAGACCACGTGCGCCCGGCCGTCGCGGCCGACCGCGACCTGCGCGCCGCGGATCGTCCCGATGGCGATGGCGCTTCCGGGCTGGCTATTGATCCGCACCGGCGTGCCGGAGGGCGCGGCGTCAGGAGCGCTGTGTCGATAGAAGACGTCCGACGCCTTCGGGTCCCCGCCGAGCCAGACCATGTGGACGCTCTGGTCCGAGGCGACGACCAACCGAGGCTGCATGCCTCCGTCGGGCAAGCGGCGGAACTCGACCGCTGCGGAACCTTGTAAGGTTCCCGACGCCAGCGCGGTCGCGGTCCAAGCCGCGCGGAAGAAGCGGGAACGGTGGGGCATGGGATGGAGGGGAAGGGGGTGGCGGACGGTTCAGTTGCGTTCCGGGGCGTTCCGGCGGAGCCCGACCTCGTGGGCGATGTCGTCGAACTCCTGTCGGCTGACCTCGTGGAGCTCCTTGCCCCGCTTGGCGAGCTTCTCGTTGATCTTGACCGCTTTCTCGGTCATCTCCTCGTGGGTCTCCTTCGAGCCGCCGACGAGGGCGAAGTTCTTCCCGGTTGTCAGGCGTTTGTGTCCGTCCGTGTCGAGGCCGATGCCGACCATGAGCGCGGCGGGTGCCTGGTCGTTCTTCTTTTTGGGCGGCTTTGCCATGGCGGCAGCGTGGCGAAACGGGCGTCCGCTGTCCATTTTTCACCTGCGGACCGTCGACTTCTGGACATTCACCTTGCGACCTAGTCAACCGATTTGTTACCCATTCCCTCGCCATGGCAGCCATCGGGCGGTTCCAAAAAGGGGATGAGACGTTCCACGCGAAGGTCGTCGACGGAGAGCTTTTCAAGCTCATCGGCGATGTCTTCGGCTCGCCTTCTTTCGAGAAGAAGGCGACCCCGCTCAAGGGCGTGAAGACGCTCGTCCCGGTCACACCCTCGAAGATCATCGCGGTCGGCCTGAACTACGCCGACCACGCCCGCGAGGCGGGCAAGCCTCTGCCGAAAGAGCCGTTGATCTGGCTCAAGGCCACGACCTCGCTGATCCCCGATGGTGCGAAGATCGAGATCCCTTTCGCCAACCATCGCACTGATTTCGAGGCCGAACTGGCCATCGTCATCGGCCGGCGGATGCGCAACGTCACCACGGCCGCGGCGGCCCGCTACATCTTCGGCTACACGGCCGCTCAGGACATCACGGACCGGACCATCCAGAACTCCGAGAGCCAGTTCGCGCGCTGCAAATCGTTCGACACCTTCACTCCGCTCGGGCCGTACATCGAGACGAAGATCGACCCGCACAATCTGAGCATCCAGCAGTTCCAGAACGGGCAGCTGCGGCAGAACAGCAACACGAGCCAGCTCGTCTTCAACTGCTTCCAGATCGTCAGCTTCGTCTCGACGAACATGACGATGCTCCCGGGCGACGTGATCCTCACCGGCACTCCGAGCGGTGTCGGCCCGATCGAGTCCGGCGACCGCCTCGAGGTCCGCATCCAGGGGCTCGCCCCGCTGGTCAACACGGTGAAGTGAGGTGCGCGGCAAGGGCGGCCATCCGCGAGGGCAGCCATCCGCGCGGTCGCGCGGTGCCGTTCGTCCCACGCCAAAACCCGGGGCGCAGGCTCCGCATGGCACTCCTCGACGTCCGCTCCCGTCGACGTGGTCGTTCTTTTTGAGAAGAGGGCGGACGTTTCCTCTGCCGGGCTGGAATTGCTTTCTGCGCTCCCGGCACGCGAGAGTCGCCTCCGGCTGACGATGGGAGTCGGCCCAAGCCCGATTGTCCTGTCCCCTGTCCCCTTCCTGAAGACCGCCCGCAGACGATCCGCATAGACTCGCCCCCGTTCTTCCCTATCTCATTTCGCACCATGCGCTGGACCCAGACCTTCATCCCCACCCTCAAAGAGACCCCTGCCGACGCCGAGATCGTGTCGCACCAGCTGCTGCTGCGCGCCGGCCTCGTCCGCAAGCTCACCGGCGGCCTCTACACCTTCCTGCCGATGGGCCTGCGCGCCCTCACCAAGGTCGCCATCATCGTCCGTGAGGAGATGGACCGTGCCGGCGGGATCGAGGTGTCCATGCCGCTGCTCCAGCCCACCGACATCTGGCACGCCTCCGGCCGCTACGAGGCGATGCGGGACAATCTCTACAAGGTCAAGGACCGGGCCCAGAAGGAATGGGCGCTCTGCCCGACCGCCGAGGAGGTCATCACCACCCTCGCCGCGAACGAGTTCAGCTCCTACAAGCAGTTCCCGAAGAACTTCTACCAGGTCGGCACCAAGTTCCGCGACGAGATCCGCCCGCGCTTCGGCCTGATGCGCGCGAAGGAGTTCCTGATGAAGGACGCCTACTCCTTCGACACCACCGATGCCGGCGCGATGGCCAGCTACCAGAAGATGTACGACGCCTACACGCGCATCTTCGCCCGCTGCGGGCTGCGGGCGTTCGCGGTCGAGGCCGACACCGGCATCATCGGCGGCAACCATTCCCACGAGTTCATGATCCCGGCCGAGACCGGCGAGAACGACGTCGTCTACTGCGAGGCCTGCAACTATGCCGCGAACATCGAGAAGGCCGCCAGCGGCCTGCCCAAGACCGCGCCGCGCGATCCCGGCCCCGCGCCCGAGAAGTTCGCCACTCCGGGCGTCGTGACCATCGAGGCCCTCGCCAAGGACCCGTACAAGGTCCCCGCCAACCGCCAGATAAAGACGCTCGTCTTCATCGCCGACAGCAAGCCCGTGCTCATCCTCGTCCGCGGCGACGACCAGCTGAACGAGGCCAAGTTCATGGCCAAGACCGGCGCCATCGAGGCGCGGCCGGCCGACGCCAAGAACCCGGCCGACCTCGTCCACTTCACCGCCCTCGGCGCCATGCCCGGTTCGCTCGGTGCCGTCCGCAACGTGCCGGCCGGTTGGAAGGTCCTCGCCGACGAACGCCTCCGGGGCGCCAACGGCATGACCACCGGTGCGAACGAGGACGGCTTCCACCTCCGCGACGTCTCGATGGACCGCGACATCCAGGTCACCGAGTGGCACGACCTCCGGACCGTCACGGCCGGCGAACCGTGCGCGAAGTGCGCCAAACCGCTGAAGATCCGCCGCGCCATCGAGGTCGGCCATGTCTTCAAGCTCGGCACCAAGTACAGCGTGCCGCTCAACGCCACCTTCCTCGACGAGGCCGGACAGCGCGCCCCGCTCGTGATGGGCTGCTATGGCATCGGCGTCACCCGCACGCTCCAGGCCGTCATCGAACAGGGCAACGACAAGGACGGCATCATCTGGCCCGTGAGCGTCGCGCCCTACCACGTCTGCATCACCCCGCTCACCGTCGCGGCCGACAGCCCGGCGATGAAGCTCGCCGAGCAGCTCTACGCCGAGCTCACGCAGGCGGGATTAGAGGTGATCATCGACGACCGCGACGAACGCCCCGGCGTGAAGTTCAAGGACAGCGAGCTCGTGGGCTTCCCCATCCGCATCGGCCTCGGCGAGAAGTCCCTCGCGAAGGGCGAGGTCGAGATCAAGCCTCGCTGCGGCGCGCTCCGGTCGGTGAAGACCGAGGACGCCGCCGACGACGTCATCGCCTGGGTGAAGGCCGAGAAGGCCAAGCTGGCCTGACCGTCCGCGCTCCGACGGCATCGTCCCGGATGGGCGCCTTGGATCTGCGATGTCCCCCGTGACGTCGCAGATCTTCTGCGGGAAGCTTGCCGCCGATGGACATCACCGCGACGCGGCACGGATTGCGCCTCAGCCAACACGGCGTGGTCATCAGCGAGATGCGCACGGCGGCGGGGCCGACCCATAGCGTCTTCGACGTGCTCGCCGCGCTGGTCCCGCTCCTGGCGCCGCGAGGCCGGGTCGGCGTCCTGGGGTTCGCGGGCGGAGGCATGATGGCCCCGTTGGCCGCGCTGGGCGTGGACCGTGTCATCGATTCGGTGGACCTCGACCAAGACTCCCACGCCTTGTTCTGCCGGCATTGCCCGGCCTGGGCAGGACGTGTCGCTTGGGAGCACGCCGATGCCGAGGCTTGGCTACGGCGGCAACCGTCTGATTTCAGCCTGCTCATGGACGACCTCTCGGTCCCGTGCGACGGCGATGTGACCAAGCCGGCGATCTCGTGGGAGGTATTGCCCGGAGCGATGAGGAGCCGGCTCCGGACCGGTGGCATCACGGTCGCGAACCTCCTTCCTCCGTCCGGCGGACCTTGGGAGCCCGCTCTCTCGCGGATGGCCCGCGGTTCCCGGACCGCGCGGATCATCCATCTCGACGACTTTGTGAACCGCATCCTCGTCGCGGGCGACGACCTACCGTCCGCCCGGTGGATCGGATCGGGGCTGCGCGTGGCGCTTCGGCGGATCGGCTCCCGCCAAGCCGGCCGGATCCGCGTCCGCGCTCTCCGGTGAGGTCGGGTGGCAGCGCCGCCGACGGGTCCAGAGCTGACGTTCGGCGGTCCGCTGGGAGCGGTGCCGTAACGACCTTCGCCCGGCTTGCGGCTTGAACAGGTGTAACCTGAGCGTAACCTTATGGTCACACTCGCCATGGATCGCACCCTGTTCTTCCCCTTCGCCCTCGCGTTGATCCTCCATGCCGGCGCTGCGACGACGCCCAAGCATCCGGCGGACCTCTACCAGACCACGAATGTCTGGACGCTCCACCTGCGCTTCACCGCGGACCAATGGAAGGCCATGGAACCGAAGCGCACGGAAGGGGCGGGTGGGGGCGGCGGGTTCCGGTTCCGTCCGCCGGCGGGCGGCGAGGGCCGGGACTCGATGCTCCAAGGCGCGCCGGGCAAGCGGAACGGGCTGTCGTCCTCGATGATGGGGCTTGAGTTCGAGTACGTGCATGCCGACCTGGATTTCGGCGAGGTGCATTTCAAGGACGTCGGCGTCCGGTACAAGGGGAACGGCACCTACATGGAGTCGCAGGGCGGGGACAAGCGTCCGCTCAAGATCGACCTGAACCGCTATGTCAAAGGCCAGAAGCTCGCGGGCCACACCACCCTCGACCTCCAGAACAACACCACCGACGCGGCGATGATGAACGACGCGCTCGGTTACCGGTTGTTCCGCGACGCCGGCGCCCCGGCGCCGCGGACCGCCTACGCCAAGGTCTACGTGGATGCCCCGGGCGCCCACACCAACCGCTACTTCGGCCTCTACACGCTCGTCGAGAACGTCGACGCCCATTTCGCCAAGCAACGCTTCGGGTCGAAGGACGGCCTGGTGCTGAAGCCCGTCACATCGCGCTTGTTCTCCGACCTGGGCGATGATTGGGCGAGATACGAAGGCCCGTACGACCCGAAGACCAAGCCGACCGCGGCGCAGAAGAAACGGGTGATGGAGCTGGCGAAGTTCGTGTCGCACGCGGATGACGCGGAGTTCGCGAAACGGTTCGGTGAGTTCGTGGACGTCCAAGCGTTCGCCCGCTTCATGGCGGTGACCGTCTGGCTCTCCAACTTCGACAGCGTGCTCGACATGGGCCAGAACTTCTATGTCCACATCGACGCAGGCACGGGCAAGGCCACGTTCATCCCGTGGGACCTCGACCACTCGTTCGGGACCTTCGGCATGAAGGGCACGCAGGAGGAGCGCGAACAGCTGAGCATCTGGCATCCTTGGACCGGCGCGAACCGTTTCTTGGAGCGGTCGTTCGCGGTCGAGGCCTTCCGCGACGCCTACCGCACGGAGCTCGGGCGCATCGACAAGACCGTCGCACGACCGGAGCGCCTCATCGCGCAGGTGGACGAGGTCGCGGCGGCCACGCGCGACGCGGTGAAGGAAGAAGGCGAGGAGAAGGCCCGGCGCTTCGAGCAATCCGTCGCCGGCGAGGTCCCGTCACCGGGGGCCACGCGCGGCGACTTCCGCGGGCCGCCTCCCGGCGGCGAACGGCCCCGGCCGGAAGGCCGGCCCGGCGGTGGCGATGGCCCGCGCCGGCGCGGCGGTGGAGGCGGTTTCGGTTTCGGTGCGTCGAAGCCTCTGAAGGCGTTCGTCGTCGCCCGCAGCGCGTCGGTCGGCGACCAGCTTGCCGGCAAGTCGAAGGGCAGGGAGGTCCAGGACCGGATGTTCGGCGGCGGCGGCCCGGGCGGACGCGGCGGGTTCGGTCCGGGGAATTTCTTGGCGGCACCGATGATCGCTCTGGCGGACAGCGACCGGGACGGGAAGGTGCAGCCCTCTGAGATGCGAGCGCTGGCCGAGCGGTGGTTCACGGCGTGGGACGTCGACAAGGAAGGCGAACTGCGGCAGGCGCAAGTCAGCAAGGGGCTCAACACGGCGTTCCCGCCTCCGCCCGGACTGGATGGACCTCCCGGTGGCGGCGGCTTCGGTCCCGGGAACTTCGTGGGGCCGGCACTCCTCGCCGCGATGGACACGGACAAGGACAAGGCGGTGTCCAAGGCGGAGTTCCTCGGGGCATTCGAGAAGTGGTCGATCGCCTGGGACACCGACCGGAAGGGCCACCTCGACGAGGAGAAGATCAAGGCTGGCTTGAACCAAGCGCTGGGCCAACCGGGCGGACCCGGCCGGTCAGGCGGTCCCGCCGGTGAAAGGTGAGGTCGGCGTGCGCAGGCCGGCGCTTGGGTGCGCGGCCTTCCGATGTTTCCGCTTGTGCCGGCCGCGGCGGTGGACGACAAGTCCTTGCCGCTCTCGTGCGGCCACGATCTTTTGATTTTCCCTGCCCGGTTCGTGTATCGAGGCAAATGTCCTTCGACCTTGTAACAAAACACGGGAGCGCCAAGACGGTGCTATAAACAGCCGCCAGGCCTTGACTGGAAGGCGAACGTTGCCCGTTGCTCCCACCTAGTCCTCAGGTAGAAAGAACTGTCTCCCACGGCCAGGGCGGGGATTTTTGTTCCGCGGGCTTGGAAGCCGCCCGCCCGTTGGCAGAACCTTGATCGTGGCTCAGGTCGACCTTTTCACCGCTCCCGTCCAGCCGGATCCCGCGTCCGCAGAGGAGCCGCGCCCTGCGGCCTACGCGACGAGCGCCCCGCTCGCGGCGCGGATGCGGCCGCGCGACCTCGCCGAGTACGCGGGCCAATCCCACATCCTCGCCCCCGGCCAGCTGCTGCGCCGCGCCATCGAGGCCGACCGCGTCCAATCGCTGATCTTCTACGGCCCGCCCGGCACCGGGAAGACCTCGCTCGCCCAGATCATCGCGGCGCAGACCCGTGCGAAGTTCGAGCGGTTGAGCGGCGTGGAGTCCAACGTCGCCGACATGCGCCGGGTCCTGTCCGGAGCATCGAACCGCCTCCTGAACACCGGGCAACCGACGCTGCTCTTCATCGACGAGATCCATCGCTTCAACAAGGCGCAGCAGGACGTCCTGTTGCCCGATGTCGAGAGCGGCGTGGTGAAGCTCGTCGGCGCGACGACCCACAACCCGTTCTTCTTCGTCAACTCGCCGCTCGTCTCGCGTTCGCAGGTCTTCGAGCTCCGGCCGTTGACCGAAGCGGAGCTGCTCGGGCTGCTCCGCCGCGCGCTGGCGGATGGTGAGCGCGGCCTCGGCCATCTCCGGATCCGGGTGGACGACGATGCCTTGGCCCATATCGTCCGGGTCTCCGACGGCGACGCGCGCAAGGCGCTCAACTCGCTGGAGATCGCCGCGCTCACCACGCCGCCGGGGGCGGACGGGGTCATCCCCATCGACCTCGCGGTCGCCGAGCAGTGCATCCAGAAGAAGGCGGTCGTCTACGACGGCGACGGCGACGCGCACTACGACACCATCAGCGCGTTCATCAAATCGATGCGCGGTTCCGATCCGGACGCCACGCTCTACTGGTTGGCGAAGATGATCCACGCCGGCGAGGACCCGCGGTTCATCGCCCGGCGCATCGTGGTCCACGCGGCGGAGGACGTGGGGTTGGCCGACCCGATGGCCCTGGTGCTCGCGCGGGCCGCGGCGGAGGCGGCGGAGTTCATCGGTTGGCCCGAAGCCCGCATCCCCATCGCCGAGGCCGCGCTCTACATCGCCACCGCGAACAAGAGCAACTCCGTCATCGTCGCCATCGACGCGGCGCTCGAGGACGTGCGGTCCGGCCGGACGTTGGCGGTTCCGTCCCATCTCCGCGACGCCCACCACAAGGGCGCCAAGCAGCTCGGCCACGGTGAAGGCTACCAGTATGCCCACGACCACGAAGGGCATTTCGTGCCGCAGGACCATCTCGGCGAACCGCGCCGCTATTACGAACCGAGCGACCAAGGCGTGGAGAAGAAGATCAAGGAGCGCGTCGACCGCTGGCGGGCGCTCACCGAAGCCGCGCGGATCCACGTCGTCCCGGCGAAGGACCGGCCCGCATGAGCGCCGTGGCCGAAGCCAAGGCGGCGCTGCGGAGCGAGATCCGCGCGCGGATCACGGCGATGCCGGAAGAGCGTCGCGCGTCGGAGAGCGCCGAGGTGGTCCGGCACATCGTCGCGGACGAGGTCTGGAAGGGGGCCCGGTCGGTCCTTTTGTTCATGCCGTTGCCGGACGAGGTCCGCATCCGGCCGCTGGTGGACGCGGCATGGGCGGCCGGCAAGTCCGTCGCGCTGCCCGCATCGGATGCGGCGACCGGTGCCTACGTCGCGAGACGGGTCCTTTCCGGGGCCGACCTGCGCCCCGGACGGTTCGGGGTCCTGGAGCCGGGCGCCGGGTGTCCGGTGGTGCCGTTCAGCGCGCTGGACTTGGTGTTGGTGCCGGGCATAGCCTTTGACATTGCTGGCAACCGACTCGGACGGGGCAGGGGCTTCTACGACCGGATGCTGGCCTTGAGCCCGGATGCGGTCTCCTGCGGAGTGGGCTTCGACGCACAGATCGTGGCCCTTGTGCCGGTGGAGCCCCACGATGTGAAACTCCACCAGGTGTGGATGCCGACGGGACAGGTCCTCGTCGGTCCCGCGCCGCTTTGATACCGATGCTGACCGAACAGTTCGTCATCGCCGCCGTTTGCACGGGGGTCGTAGGCGGCTTGGCCTATGCCTTCTTCCTCTCGAGGGAACGGGCCTTCCGAGCCGAGGCCGCCACGCGGGAGCGCGACCTCCAGGAAAAGCTGCGGCGGGACACCGAGTCCGCCCTGCTCATCGCCAAGGTCGCCGCCCAGGAACAGGTCGCCCGCGGACGCGCCGAGACCGAGCAGGCCCTCGCGGGCCAGCGCGCCGCCCTCGACGGCGACGAACGCCGGCTCGCCGAGCGCGAGGCCGTGGTCAACCGCCAGCTCGATCGTTTCGCCCAGCAGGAACAGGATCTCCGGCTGCGCGCGGAGCTGCTGGAATCCGCCCGCGACGGTCTTGCGTCGGAACGCACCGAGCTCCATCGCTTGTCGGTCGAGTGCAAGACCCGTCTGGAGCAGGTCTCGGGACTCGACAGCGGATTGGTCCGCACGCTCCTGCTCAAGGAGGTCGAGCGCGAATCGGCCAAGGACGCGGCGGACCTGTCGCGGCACATCCTCGACGACGCCCGCCACCGCTCCGAGGAACAGGCCCGCCGGATCCTCGCCACGGCCCTCCAGCGCTACGCGGCGACCCACACCTTCGAGACCACCACGGCCACCGTGGCGCTCACCGGCGACGACATGAAGGGCCGCATCATCGGCCGCGAAGGCCGGAACATCCGCGCCTTCGAGGCCGCGACCGGCGTCACCGTGCTCGTGGACGACACGCCGAACGCCGTCGTGCTCTCCGGGTTCGATCCGGTCCGTCGCGAGGTCGCCCGGCAATCCATGGAGCGCCTGATCCTCGACGGACGGATCCACCCGACCCGCATCGAGGAGGTCGTGGCCGCGGTCACGACCGAGATGGACGCCTTCGTCCATCGCACAGGCGAGGACGCCGTGTTCCGCTGCGGGCTATCGCCGGTGCATCCCGAGGTCGCGAAGACCCTCGGCAAACTGCGCTTCCGCCACAGCTACTCGCAGAACGTCCTGGAACATTCCGTCGAGGTGGCCCACCTGTGCGGATTGATGGCTGCCGAACTCGGCGCCGACATCCAGGCCGCCAAGCGGGCCGGTCTGCTCCACGACATCGGCAAGGCGATGACGCACGAGATCGAGGGACCGCACGCCATCGTCGGCTCGGACTTCCTCAAACGCCACGGCGAGTCCCCGGACATCCTCAACGGCGTGGCCAGCCACCACCAGGAGGTCCCGCACGAGAACCTGCTCGGGATCCTCGTCGCCGCGGCCGACGCGATCAGCGCGTCCCGGCCGGGCTCCCGCAGCGAGAGCATGACGACCTACATCAAGCGTCTCGAGAACCTGGAGCAGATCGCGTTGAGCTTCGAAGGGGTCGAGAAGGCCTTCGCCGTGCAGGCCGGACGCGAGCTGCGGGTCATCGTGCGGCCCGAGCAGGTCGATGACAGCGGGTCGTTGCTGATGGCCCGGCAGCTCGCGCGCCGGATCGAGGAGGAGCTGCTGTATCCCGGCCAGATCCGCATCACGGTGGTCCGCGAGACCCGGTGCGTCGAATTCGCCAAATGATCGGCCCGGTCCTCGGCGCAAGTCCGGTGTTGCAACGTGCCGTGCGGGCTGCGCCACTTCGCTCCGTCGTGCCGAAGGAAATCCAGTAGTGAAGCCAACCGATCTCCGCGGGATCCTCCGCTACATCCCGCGTTTCCGTGAGAAGACGTTCGTCGTCGCCGTCGACGGCGCGATCGTCACCGACGACAACTTCCCCAACCTGCTGCTCGATCTCGCGGTCCTGCGCTCGCTGAGCATCCGGATCGTGCTCGTCCACGGCGCAGCGGAGCAGATCCGCTCGCTCGGGGCGGAGTCCGGCGTGGTGCCGTCGAACCTCGACGGCGCCGGTATCACCGACGCGGGCACGTTGAAGCTGGCGCTCACCGCGGCGAACCGGCTCACCCACGAGATCCTCGAGGGCCTGGCGACGAACGACCTCCGCGCGGTGTCCACCAACGCGGTGATCGCGCATCCGCTCGGCATCATCGGCGGCGTGGACCACCAGTTCACCGGCAAGGTCGAGCGCGTGGACGTCGAGTTCCTCCAGTCGCTGGTCGCGCAGGGCATCGTGCCCGTCGTGCCGCCGCTCGGGTTCGACGGCGACGGCAAGACGTACCGGGTGAACTCCGACGCCATCGCCTGCGCCCTCGCCGAACAGCTCCGCGCGACCAAGCTGATCTACATCACCTCGCGCGAAGGCCTCACCCGGCAGGACAAGATGCTCCGGCAGGTCGCGGTGAGGGACCTCAAGCAGGTCATCGCGCAGCATCCCGGCGAGCTCCCGGCCGAGCTCCTCTCCAAGGCGCGCTTCGCGGTGTCCGCGTGCGAATCCGGCGTCCCGCGCGTCCACATCATCAGCGGCCGCGTCGACGAGGGCCTGCTCGCCGAGGTCTTCTCCAACGACGGCGTCGGCACGATGGTGTACGCCAACGAATACCAGCAGATCCGCCGCGCGCTGAAGAAGGACATCCGCAGCCTGCTGATCCTGACCAAGAACTCCGTCGCCAGCGCCGAGTTGGTGAAGCGCACGCGTGTCGCCATCGAGCGGCAGATCGGCGACTACCACCTCTTCGAGATCGACAAGAACCCGGTCGCCTGCGTCGCGCTCCACACCTACCCGGAGCAGAAGAAGGGCGAGTTGGCGTTCCTGTTCGTGAACCCGTCGCACGAGAACCAGGGCATCGGCGGCAAGCTCGTGCAGTTCGTCGAGGCCAAGGCGCGCGAGCAAGGGCTGACCGAGCTGGTCACGCTCTCCACCCAGGCGTTCACCTGGTTCCAGAGCAAGGCCGGCTTCAGCGAAGGCACGCCGGAGGATCTTCCGCCCGCCCGCCGCGAGCGCTACGACATCAGCGGCCGCAACTCGAAGGTGCTGGTGAAGAAGCTCCGCTGAACAAAACAAAAAGCCGCGCTCGCGCGCGGCCCTTGCTTCGCCTCCGATCGGTTTCGCCCGGATCAGGCGGTGATCTTCTCGAAGCGTTCCGCCGCGAACTCCCAGTTCACCAGGTTGACGAACGCCTTCACGTAGTCGATGCGGCGGTTCTGGTACTTGAGGTAGTAGGCGTGCTCCCAGAGGTCGAGCCCGATGAGCGGCTGCCGTCCGGACATCAAGGGGTTTTCCTGGTTGGGCGTGGTCTCGAGCATCAGCTTCTTGTCCTGGGTGACGGAGATCCAGATCCATCCGCTGCCGAAGACGCCGAGGGCCTTATCGGTGAACATCTTGTCGCCTTGCTCCTTGTCGGTGAAGAGCTCGCCGAGTGCTTCGCCCAACGGACCTTCCGGACCGTTGCCGCCTTCCTTGCGGAGGCATTGCCAGAAGAGCGAATGGTTGTAGTGGCCGCCGCCGTTGTTCCGCACCGCGGTGCGGATCTTCTCGGGGACCTTGTCGAGGCCCTTGCACAACTCCTCGGGGCTGAGCTTCTGGAGGTCGGGATAGTCGGCGAGCGCCTTGTTGAGGTTGTTCACGTAGGCCGCGTGGTGCTTGCCGTGGTGGATCTCCATCGTCTTCGCGTCGAAGTGCGGCTCGAGCGCCGAGAAGGAATAGGGCAGCGCAGGCAGCTTGTGCGGACCGGCGGCGGCCGCGGCCTGGGCGAGAGAGCGCGTCAGGGACGTGCTGAGGAAGAAGCCGGCGCTGAGCAGGCCGGCGGACTTGAGGGCTTGGCGACGTGAGAGCGTGTTCATGGGAGCGGGGAGTTTCGGTTCGACCGGAAGGACACTTGCCACACGTCAGGCCGAGCGCAAGGCAGGGGATGGATCCGGGTGCGATCCGAAGTGGCGGTCAGTCGAGGTGGTATGAGGGAAGATCGCGGTAGGCGTGCCTGAGGAGGTCGGCGGCTACTTCCTACCCATGGAGGTCGCTGGCAGGACAGATGGGGTCGCGCGG
>Ga0209443_1000108_pt1 | contig 50946 bp, 50 predicted proteins | sample LauGreBMM110DCMD_2_FD_187571 | JGI IMG/M metagenome (GOLD analysis project Ga0209443, IMG submission 187571) | Freshwater lake microbial communities from Lake Michigan, USA - Su13.BD.MM110.DCMD (SPAdes) (version 2) | ecosystem: Environmental > Aquatic > Freshwater > Lake | place: Lake Michigan... | reverse complement strand
GTTCCATTTTCTAAAATTCCGTTAAGCGCTGAATTTCTTTCTTTGATATGATGAACCTCCAATTCCTTTGTAATTTGTGATCCACAATTTTCACACTCTTTACGAATAATGCTAGTATTCCACGAAGAGTTTTTTGCATTGATAACATCAATAGAACCATCAATTACATACCTATTTTTTAAAGCTTGTTCAATGAAAGCAAATGGAAGGTCCATGGCTCTTGCAACTTCTAAACCATACAAACTTGATCCTGAACCGGTTCGCAGACTTCTATCGTATTTTAATACTTTACTAATCGGATCATAATCAACATGAAGATGCCATACTTCTACACTCAAATTCATTACATCAATTACATTTGGAATATCGTGCAAATGAGTCGCAAAAATGAATTTAGCATTTTTTTCAGATAAATATTGAATACCTGCAGATACTAATGCTTGCGCAGATGTTGATTCTGTTCCAGAACATAGTTCATCACCCAATACTAATGTGTTTTGATTTGCATTTACCAAAATGTCTCTTAATTCAGACATTTCGACTGCAAATGATGATAGACCAGAGAATAAATTGTCTTGGTTCAAAATTCTTGTATAGATAGCCTTGAAAGGTCTTAATATCATTTCTGTCGCTGGAACAAAACAACCTGCTTGCGCCAAAAGAATAGCAATACCAGTTGCTTTCATAAGTGTTGATTTTCCGCTTGCATTCATTCCATAGACCAACCACCCTTTGACTCCGTTCATGCCAAGTGAAACATCATGTGTTACATATGAAACACGAGAAGCTGTCATTTCAACTAACGGATGACGAATGTTCTGAATTGTAAAACCAGAACCTGAATCTTCTGTTGCATCTTCGATATTTGGACAAGAAAATCCTAGCTTATTTGAAACTCTTACAATACATTGTGTACAATCAATATGCTGAATCCATTCTTCCATTAAAACCCAAATTTTCTCACCAGCTTCTGATATATTGTAACATGCTTCAATTAAATATTTGTGTATTAATGATTTTAGGTGTTCTCTTAGTTTAACAAGTTGTTGATTTAGATTTTGCAGTAGTTTGCAATCAAACCATCCTCCCGATTTCAACTCTGTTACTTTAGATCCATCTGGCAGTTTTTTAATATTTTTTTTTATTTTTTGTAACGTAGCAGATGAACATTTGATTCCAAATGGTTCTTTTTCTCTTGACTCTAAACGAAGCGCATCTTCATTTATTTCAGAATTTTCTGCAATTTCTTTAATAAGCAATTGAAAATTATTCAGGACAGTTTGTATCTTGTCTTCAACTTCACCTATTTCAGTATATTTATCTATGTTAAAAGCTGTTATATCGTTTGAATCTTGTAATGCCTTTTCTTCCGAAAAATTTTCTTTAAAAGATCTGATGTATGCAGTCCATTGTTCAAATGTAAATGGTTGTTTTAGTATTGTGTCTGGTGTAATATGAAGAATAATATTTTCGATTGAGTTATATGTCTGAAATAGGCCAGAAATTTCTTGTCGTGATATTAATCCACATAATAATTTTCTATGAAGTCTAGGAAGATCATACATAAATCGTAGCTGTCTATCTAATTTTTTCTGTGTATTTTCTGGCCATTCCATCAATTCTTTCACTTCACTTAGTCTTGCACGAATTTCATTTGCTTGAGAATAAGGTGATAAAAGACGAAGTTTAATTGCTCTTTTTCCCATAGGAGTTATAGCTGCATTAAACAAACCAATCACACATTCGTTTTGATTGATAGCAGTCATTTGCAATTGTGTTAGTGCATGGTTTCCACAGATTAATCTTGCATCAGGAATCCAAGGTTCGTTTCTATGAAAGGATTTTAATATACTTGGATAATGTTCTTCAATAAATTGCAGTAAATATAATAGAGCTAGCTCTTCGTAATCGGAACGTAATCCTAAGAATACTTTTTCCGGTAAGAGAGATTTAATTGAATATATTTTTTTTAAATACTCCGATCGAACCAAATCAATTGAGAAATTATCAGTGTAATTTTTATCTAAATTGCGAATATGAATTGGAACGTTTTGTAAACCAAAAACTCTCTTAAAATAAGATTCTTCGATTTGTGTGTCAGCTTTCCAATAAATTAAAATTTCTTTTGGTTGAAATACACTTATCATTTGAACCAAATCATCTGCTGTCCAAATATCTGGTCTACCATTCGCTTTTCCTAAATATGTATGAGTAGTGCCTGTTGTCAAATCTAAAATAGCAGCGCCAAAGTTTGGAGCTTGATTAGCGACTCCTTGAAAATAAAATGTCATAATATAAGGAGTTTCATTGTTTTGAATATTTTCAATATGAGTACTCGGCGACAAAATACGTGATACTTTTCGTTCTTTTACTTTTCCTTTTGTATCTTTCACTTGATCTACTACAATTACAGTCCATCCAGTTGATGTTAAGCGTCCAGCCCATTTGTGCATTACATAGTCCGGAAACCCTGCAAATAAACCATCCTGATTCTTTCCAAAATCTTTTTTCTTACTGGATAATTGTATACCTAAAATATCAGTAATTTCACGAACATTACATTTTGTTTCTCCTGTTTCAGTGTTAATAATGTCATATAATTCATAAAATGAGCCTACCATAAGAAAGATTGCTGTTTTTGACCCATATTTTTGAGTGTATGTCTTGTATAATTCAATGTATTCATCATACATTATTTGTATAATTATACACTATTTAACTTTAAATACTTTTAAAACGTAAGAACAATTTCAATTCTCGTAGTACTCTAAAAATGAAATAAAGAGAATAAATAATCATTGATAAATGAATAATACAATTGAGTATGACAAGGGTGAACTTCAAAAAATGTTTGAAGAGTTTAAGAAAAGAGCTGATGATTTTCAAGAAGAAAATGATAAAATAAACAAAAAGATTGATCAAATTCAGACGGATGTTAAAAGACTGATTACGATGATTGAACCAGTGCACTCGCATGCTGAGTGGGTTGATGGATTGCGCGCGCGGTTACATAGCATTGGATTAATGCGAAATACCCCAAGAATTGAATCTCAAGAATGAATTATCAAAAATAATTTGCGAATTTTTTAATCATAATTTAAAATTGAAATTTCTATATCATAATTATAAAAATAATAAAATGAATCAATCACCATTTGATGCTATCTTGTCCGAAATTTTAATTAGAGAACGAAAGATTATTCCACTGGTGTTGTTGACAGGTCAAAGTGAAGAAAATACCGGATATAATATATCAAGTGTAAAAAAAACAATTAAAGAATTAAACAACTTTCAATTTTCAGAAAACAACTCTTATATTAATTTCAAAGACTACAATACTGAGTTACTATATTTGAAGCTATTTTCAATAGTTATTGACAAAAAGCAAATTACGAGAAGCACAGCCATTATTCAAATTACTGATTTTAATAACAAAGTATTTTATATGTACATCAAAATAGTACTAAGAGCGTATTCTGATAATAACGATCTTAAGTACAGAATAATTTATTCATCTTCGTTTGAAGATTTAGTTACAACAATATATCCACAAGAAATTCCTGACTTTTTAAATTCAGACGCATTTATCTGTGTTGAAGATAAAACGATTGAACAGAATGCTATTCTTGAAAAGTTTATCAAACATACTGAATATAATGTAAATAATTCTAAAATACTAATTATTGTTAATTATAATAATCGAACTATAGAAACTACTTTTGAGGGTAAAATTTTTAGAACACATTACAAACCTCAACATGAATGTTTTGTAAATAAAATTATTGCAAACAATTGTAATAAAACATCTGTTATAGTTAGTATTAACGATGACAATATTAATATTCACATTAGCAACGATATAGAAACATTAAAAGATTTTTGGTTGAAAGAAGATAAATAAAGTAATAAATTATCAACACTTATTTAATAATACTTTCCAAAGTATTATTATAGATTTTTTTCAAGTTTGCTACAATCTGATTGTCTAAACAAATTATTAATACAACCTGTATAAATTCCTTCAATACGAACATATCCGCAGTTGAGAGAGTATTGCATGTGCAAAGGACGAACTATTTTTTCTAAAAAGTTATTTAGAGTTGTGTTATAAATTGTAATAAAACAACCTTTTTCTATAAAACAGTTTGTTTGTGATTTGTCACAAATAATAGTATCTTGTGACGTCACTGTTCCTGGAATACCAATATTACACAAATAAGTTGCAACTTTTTCACATGATAAATTTTTACTAGATATCATGTAGTGTATTGGTGTGTATTGATCAGAACAAGACATTTGTAAAAATTATAATTGTTTTTAGATCTAAGTTAAGTTAAGTTTTGGTTAAAAATTTTGATAAAAAATTGATTTTTATTATAAATTAATATAATAAAATTAAATGGAAGATAAATTTGTATTTTATTCTAAAAGTGCAGATAAACCAGCAGGCAGAGGAAGTAACGAAGAAAAAAATTCGGATGCTGATTACACGGAGTTAAATAAAATCAAAGATTGGAGAAAAATGTTATCTAATTTTTATATAAGCCCATTTATAATTGATGATATGACTTGGAATTCAGTAGAGCATTTTTTTCATGCTTTGAAATTTCGAAATAATAAAAAACCAGGAAAAGAGTATGAATTTTACAAAACATTTGCACTAGATAGCAATAGTCCTTGGTGTGAAGTGCCTGTTTTGGCTAAAAATGCTGGAAAAGCTGGCAAGATTGGAACTAACGGCAAAATATTTGATAAGACAATAGGAAGTATTAAAATACCTAAAGATATTAAAATGAGAGAAGATTTTTATACTAGTAATATACCAAGCAAACTTCAAAAATTAGGTTTTTTAGCAAAATTTACACAAAATCCAGAATTAAAACATGCTTTATTGTGTACTGGAGAAGCAGAACTATGGCATTATTCTGGCCGTGGAGCAAGTAATATATTATTCAAAGAATTAATGATTGTTAGAGATTGTATCAAAAAATATGATAGTGTTTACGATTTAAGTAATATTTCTAAATTTTCAACTAAAAATATTACAAAAATGATAAATTAATTAAATATTTTTTGTTATTCTTCAGGCCATACAGAAAAAAATGGTTGCGGAATTGTTTTCATATTCAAACATGTGATATTTTCAAAAGTTGAAAGTCCTGAACGAGCAATTTGAGTAAAATTAATACTATTAAGAAATTTTCTGTATGTTTGAGCATGCAAATCTCCTGTGTAAATTATTATGTTATGAGCATTTCTAGGTTGGTCAATTGCACCTGTATATGCTTTTTGCATATCTTTCATATTAAAGTTTTTGAACATACGAGCAAGAGCGTAGGTATCTGCAACAAGACACATAGAACAAATAATTTTATTTATAAATATACTGTTTAATGCTAGATTAAACGCTTTCTTTTTGTAAGGGTGTTTTAAAATAATTGGTATGTTATGTTGCCACATTTTTCTAAGTGATTTTGTTTTTTCTAAAAATTCGTTTCTGATAAAAGTTAATATAAGATCTTGCATATCTGGGTCAACTTTTTTTAATTCTTTTACTACAAATTTATTTGTGTTTATAAAAAATGTCATGCAAAAATCTAAAAAAATATTATCGTTTATTTCTGCCAAACCATTCATAATCATTGTAAAAACAGGATTTTGTTCAAGGAAAGTTTTAAATCTTTTATCCCGTTCGTTTTTTGATTTATTAAGAATAGTATACAATTTAGCTTGTAACATGTCTAGTAAACCTGTGTTTTCAATTTTTCCTTTCTTATTATCACCTCTTCTAATATCAAAATAATGAACTCTTGATAATATGCATTCTTTATTAAATCGTGTAGAGTGTTGAACGCATTTTTTAAAGTAATCTAAAAGTTTTTGCATTCGTAGTTCTGGATCATTTGCAATTTTTACAGTTGTATATTCATTCAATTCCTTGTTATATGATGGAAATTCGAAAAAAAAGTCAATAAAAACATCTGTTGTAAGCATTAATTTGAAAAAAAAATCTTCAACAGACATTTTATTTGAACCCCATTCCTCTTTTTTTGCTTTTTTTCCAAATCTTTCATCGCAATTCATATCTTTTGAATGATATTCTCCAAATATGTATATCATTTTTTGATGTATTTTACTCCAATGTACAGTGAGAGTTTGTGGACCTCCAATAAATTTTGGCCTAGGTTTTTGTTTTTCCGGGTCTGTCTCAAAATGATTCTCAATAAGAGTTTTAAGAACTTTACGTCCTCGTATGCATTCTGGGTTTTTTGATGATTTTTTTGCTTCATTGTAAAATGCTTTTTTTATCTCAATTGGTGCATTGTTTAGTACATTTGTATTATAGGTGTTAACAAGATTTGTACAAAGTTTTTCCATTTTATTTAATTCATTTTTATTTAATAATAAATAAAACTTTTTTTTACAATTTATACTATAGATTTCCATAAAATACCGCCTATAATTCCGGTAATTGCACCTACTGCATGCCCGACAAGAGATGCTTTTGAATTTTGTATAGAAGGGGCTACAACAACTCCAAAAATAGAAATAGCAATAAATATATTGAAATCTTTTTTTGCCGTTAATTCCCATGCCATAATACCAAAAAGTATTCCGGAAAACCCAATTGAACATGGTAAATTGGAAAACATTTTGTGAGCAACAACTTCTGATATTGAAGTAAAGATTAACAAAAAAATTATTAATCCAAAAAATTTGCGCGATCCAATATCTCTTTCAACTCTAGCGAGAGCATAAAGTGCAAACAAATTTGCCATAAGGTGATAAGGTTCTACGTGAACAAAATTGCTACAAAAAGATGACATTATACTTTTACCACAAGGAATTGTTTTTATTATTGTTGTTACGTACATTGCAAAAACGACAACTATTGAAACTGCAAGAAATAAACATACTGGAATATCTTTGAATTCTTCTTCCATTTTCTTATTTTGCAAGAATTTTTTATGTTCTATATATAAAATGGTTGTGACGCAGACAAAAGAACCTTTTTGCGGTGCATGTGTTGCTGTTCCCGCCGCATTTGTTGGAGCAGGAATAGCGGGTGTTGGAGCTAAAAGCAAAAGCCACAGGAAAAACAGAAAATTTTATCTTTTTTTTGGTATTTTTATTACATTAATTTCAATTATTATATCAATATGGTATTATAAAAAGTGTAGCAATTGCAGGTAGAAGAAAATTTTTATAGTTTAACTATAAAAATTTACTCATTATACTTTATACGGTAGTGTCAATCAACTCCTCAGGTCATAAATTTACAAAAGTTTCGATAACAAGAGAATGTGTTGGACAAAAATTCATTTCAAATTTAGACAGGCTTGGTATCGAGCAAAGAAGAATCTTGGGGTGCAGAATTTTGACCAGCTCTCAACAATTCAGCCAAAATGGGAGGCAATGGAAAATCTTGGGATGCAAGCAAAGTTTCGAGACGAGATCTCGTCGAGTCATCAAGGAGAGTATCTTGGGAAGTCGAATCTTGGGGTGCAATCAAAGTTGAATCTTGGGGGGTAATCAAAGTTGAATCTTGGGCCGCAATCAAAGTCGAATCTTGGGGCGCGATCAAAGTCGAATCTTGAGAAGCAATCAAAGTTGAATCTTGGGCCGCAATCAAAGGCGAATCTTGTGGTGCATTCAAAGTCGAATCTTGGGGCGTGATCAAAGTCGAATCTTGAGAAGCAATCAAAGTTGAATCTTGTGGTGCAATCAAGGGAAGAGAACTAGGTCGAGGGTTATTTTGCAGCCATTCATTCTTTTGCTTTATAATGTCAATCAACCGGTTGCTATATTCCTTTACCAACTTGGAGTCCCCTGAGTGCATTTGATGTTGTATGTCTTTGATCTTTGCATCATACATACTTAGTTTCATCTTGTGCTCTTCGATTGCAATCAAAGTTGAATCTTGTGGGGTAATCAAAGTTGAATCTTGGGGGGTAATCAAAGTCGAATCTTGGGGCGTGATCAAAGTCGAATCTTGAGAAGCAATCAAAGTCGAATCTTCGGGCGTGATCAAAGTCGAATCTTGAGAAGCAATCAAAGTCGAATCTTGGGGTGCAATCAAAGTCGAATCTTGGGGGACAATCAAAGGCGAATCTTGAGAAGCAATCAAAGTTGAATCTTGTGGTTGGGTGGAGATGTCAGGATTTTTTGTAGGAGCTGCTTGTGGTAAAATTTCATCGGTATCAATAGTTGGAATGGGTATATCTTCAACCATGTATTTCATAAAATTATCTTGAACATCACGAACTTTTTCATCTAGACCAGATCTTTTTCGAGCTTCCATGTATTTTTCAAAATATTTACCTTTAAAGTCCGGATATTCTGAATCAATTTTACTTAAAGTTTTTCGTGTATTTATAATAATTCCTCGAACTTCTTCTAATTTCTTCAAATGTTCTAAGAAAGTCCAAGACAGTTGAGCTTTCTTAACAGAGAGAGTAATATATTCTTCGTATGGATCTACATCCGGAATACTTGTACCATCATCTCTTTTTGCCTTTTCAGATTCTGCAAGCATAGCTTCTTCGCGTTCTTTCATTTCTTTTACTGTTTGTTGTTCTTTGAACTTTTCCTCTTTAATGTTTTCAGAAATAGCTTTTGTTGTTTCCTTGCGAATATCAATTTCGGATGTTTCAGCAGAATACTTTGAAGAAGAGGTGATAGGAAATGGTCTTCCTACATATAAATGATACAATTGGTGATAAGAGTCTACGTTTCGAATTAAAAATTCTGCGCGTTGATCAGCTTCAACAGGTGTGGAATAACTACCTCGAACTTTTCCAAAACCAAAAACACCATTTTCATTTGGTATAGCTCCTTTAGCTGGAGTAAAAGAAAAAAGAGCTATATTTTGCATAGGAATTGGCGGATCTGCGTAAGTTCTATCTACAGAAGGAAATTTTTTTACAAAATTTGTGTTGTTTAGATCTTTCATTGCTTCAACAACTTCTTTATCTGTAAGAGAAGGTGCTCCTTGTTCAGGTCTCCACTTTACTTCTAAATTCCTATCAGAAGGAGAAGTAAGAGATGATTCTTTTTCCCACTCAGGATGTTGATTTGTCATTTCTTTTTCAAATTTTAAGTCTTTAGATTTGTGTAAAATATTTTAATTTAGTTGCACTTTGGTAATCTGATTTTATTTCTAGCGTATTAACAAATGTTTGCAAACTCAACAAACCTCATTTCAACTCTCATTTTATTCTTTTTATTATTTTTAGTAATTGGATTTGTAACTAACGACATTTCTTTTATTTTTATAGGTATGATAGTTTTTATAGTTACATGGTTAATTTTTAACCAAATACACGAACATTATACTCAAAATGATCCAAAATTAAAAGAAATAAAAGATACATTTAATACTTTTTTTCAAAGTAACATAGTTTGGAAATCCCCTTTGGATATTCTTAATACAAAAAACATTATGGAAGATATTCATTTTTATAGAGGAGAAAAAAGTTACACAATTAACAAAGAAAAAGTTTATGTTTGTCTTAAAGATGATAATAATCAATATTACAATGACAACACTCTTTATTATGTTATAGGGCATGAACTTAGTCATGTTATTTGTGACGAAATAGGCCATACGGAAAAATTTCATCGTATCTTTGAAGCATTACTTTTAAAGATGGAAGAGCAAGGAATTTATGACCCAAAGATACCTATAACAAAAGACTATTGTAAAAATGGAGATTCGGAAATATGATACTTTTAACAACAATATTTCAACGACACATATACATTTTAAAAAATTCTTTTAAATTTGTTTTTAAATTTCTTTTTAAATTTCTTTTTAAATAATAAATGAGCATACCAAAGGATTTTAAAATATATGATACAATTCTTGATTATGATCCTGCAAACCCCGACCCATTTACTAACCCAGTGCAAACTTCACCTACATCTCCATTTCCTGTTGATCCACTTGGACAACCAGTATTTGTAATTCGAAGAACAATAAAGAAAAATACTCGTGTAATAAATGAGAATCCCAAATGATTTTAAAATATATCATATAATTCTTGATTGCAAACCCCGACCATTTCCTGTTGATCCACTTGGACATTCAGTATTTGTAATTCGAAGAAAAATACTCGTATTTACGTGTAAATTTTAATATATAATATATTAAAATCATTCTTCAATAACAATTCCATATAAAAAATGGTAGACACGACTTGACATTTTTTCACCAATACGTCGTTGACTTCCTGTAGATAAAGGAAACGTAAGATCTGCAAGTAATTTTTCACGAAGATGTTTAGGTGTATTTTCATATTCTTTTAATAAATTACTAACATTTGAATATTTTTCAACTATTATAGCAGCTATTTTTTCCGTTACTTGCGGAATGAGAGATAATTGAGCAATAAACCAAAGAGATGGTGTCATATTTGCTTTTTTACTCTTTTTTAAAGTAGCAGCATAATTACTGTCAGATAATTTTCCATTATCATCACGAAAATATGTATCTCCATCTTTTTCTATTTTATCTTGAAGTTTAATAATAAATTCTGAACTTTCAGATATTGTACTTGTTTTATATACTTTTATACCATCTCTAAGTTGAGTATTAATCAAACTACCTATTAATGTAGATACTGGCAAACCGTTAATTTTTTCAGATAATGTTTTATCCAAAGAACCTTCAATTAGATATATTATCCTTTCTTTAGGTGTGCTACCCAAAAGACGTGCTTTTTGCTCTCTGCCTCTGCCATCACAAATACTAGCTTTTAAATCATTGACTGTTTTGCGTTCAATTATTAAAATTGTTTTTCCTTCACTTCGGAATAAAATGTCTCCTACTTCAAGTTGTTCTATTATAGGAGTATGTGTTTTTTGAAGCTGTTGAATAAGTTCATGTTCTCTATTATCTATAATAAGTTCAATCATTCTAATATAGTCTTGCAAGTTTTTAAGTATTAAAAGTAAAAGTGAATTTATATTTGAACTTGTAAAAAACAATCAACTTAATGTCTTATAGAGAAGAAGGAAAAGCAGCTATTGCAACTATTTTAAAGCAAAAACAAAATATTTGCATTATAGAAAAACACATCTATGATATATCTCTAAAAAACTCGAATAAAGATGAACTTGAACAAAAATATAAGTTTAATCTTTATCAAATTATTGGAGACTTATTAAATGGTAAAAAATTAAAAGATATTGTTGAAAATATCAAATCTAACAATTTAGGATGGAATCATTTAGATTTTAAACAAATGCAGAATATGTTAGATGAACAAAATGATTTTATCGAAAATCCATTTGCAGTAGAAGAAGGTGTCTTAGAATGCAAATTTAGAGATAAAGATGGAAATTTATGTGGAAGCAAAAGAGTTTTTAGTTACCAAAGACAAGTAAGGAGTGCGGATGAGCCAATGACAACATTTGCAAGTTGTTGCAAATGCGGAACCAAATGGCAATATTCTGGATAAAAATGTGTCAATTTGTCTTCTAAATATCTCAACTATTTAGAAATAAATTGTAGTTTTATAATTGATAATTATATAACTAACATAAAAGAAAAAAAAGTGTACAATAAATGTCTATTTTTGAAAAAATAAGAGATTATATTAAAGAAACATTTTTATTTACAATAAATGAAATAATAATATTATGGGAATATTTATTTTGTTTTACAGAGTCTAAAACAACAAAATCGGAAGAATGTTTAGCTTCTGTTATATTAGAAGAGGACCAAAAAGAACAGTTTCTTTCTAAATCTGATATTGATGAAACTTTTGAAATTTTATCGAATTCAGATATTTTTGATGCGCAAAATAAATAATTGATATAGACATTTAAAATCATGTCTTCAAAAACAAAATGACAACTGATACATCTTTGATTACGTTCAAAACTATCTCAAATTTTACTAATGATTTAGGTAATGTATTTAGTGAAAAACATAGACCTTTAAAATTATATGTTCATTTAATTAACAAAACAACTCTTTCTCACGAAAATCCAATACAAAAACATATTGATGCTTTTCGACAATTTTGCATAGAAAATAGAGAATCAATTGCTTCTAAATCATCAAATTTTTCAAAAGAAAAAATTGTGTATTCAAAGCGTGTATTCATTAATATGAAAGAAATTTTTCAATTAGCAGATAATGAAACAAAACAAATTATTTGGATGCATCTTCTTACAATTTCGGCTTTAGTTGATCCGGCGGGAAGAGCTCGTGAAATTTTAAAGGAAGAATCACAAAAAGAAACATGTTCTATTTCTGAAGTAAATTTTCTTACTGATATTATTTCTAAAGTAGAATCTAATGTTAACCCCAATTCAAATCCTATGGAAGCAGTAACATCTATTATGCAATCTGGAATTTTTTCTGAATTAGTTGCTGGAATGGGTAGCGGGTTAAAGGATGGATCTCTTGATCTTGGAAAACTAATGGGTACTGTTCAAAAAATGGTAACTAAGCTAAGCGATGATGCTGGAGATCATGAAGGAGGTGAACAAGCTGTAAACATGATTAATACAATGATGGGTAGTTTAACAGCAGGATCAAAATCACCATCTAATAATGGTAAACCACAGCCGATGCCAGATCTTGCTAGTATGTTGGGTCCAATGATGGCAATGATGGGAGGTGGAAGTGGAAGTGGAGGTGGAATACCAAATTTGTCTAGTATCATGGATAATGAGACTTCTGATAATATTGAAACGCAGATAAATGCGCAAGTTGATGCTGCAAGAGCATCTGGAAAACTAGGGTCTTAATTTTTTTATTATTTTTTAATAATAAAATTGAAAACGATTAAAAGGTTATGCTTATTTAAAAAAAGAAGTAGATGATTGACAGTAATTCAAAGAATGATTGTACTCAATATATTATATTTAGTTGTTCTAAATGTTTATATTCTAGTAAAGATGTAAAACATGTAGAAAAACACATAATAAATTGTAATGTTTTAGAAAACAATATTTCATTAGATAATAAATTATTTGTACTGCAAAAAGAGGTTTTAAACTTAAAAAAAGAACTTGATTGTGAAAAACAAAAATTTTATACACAAATAAGACTAGAAAAGTTAAAAAACAAAATTTATAGTAAACTTATTGAAAGCAATACTGATATTTTAATTAATGATGTTCTTACTGAAGAAGAAGATGGAATACATTTATACAATGGTATAGGACCATTTATACCCATAAATGTACACGAGTTAATGAAAGGAGAGGAAGGAATTAATATAATTGAAAATAAAAAAATACCTCTACCTCTAAAAAGAAGTCGCCACAGAAATAATGAATCATCTACATTAGAAACAATTGATGATTCTTCTAAAGCAAGAAAAAAATCATATAGATCTGTAAAAACATGTTTAAATATTGTAGCAGAACTTAGCGAGCAAGAGAAAACAGAAAAAAATAAACTAATTGACGAAAAAAATCAAGAAATTTTAGAAAAATTTGGAGACCTGAAAGAAGTACGAAAAAGTTTTCAAGATACTTTTGAAAAATTAAAATCTAGCCGAGTATATACAAAAATACTAGAAGATTTAAGTAAAAAAAGATCTAGTATATTTCCAAGAATGTCTCTTACTGCTTATGAAAATTTAGTTACAGAACATGTTAAAACAATTGAGGATATTTTTCGCGCAAAAAATTATACTGACAAAAAAAGTATAAATATTATTTTTAAAGGTTTAACACCATTAGAAAGTCGTTTAATATCATACTACGGATATACACAATCACATTTAGAAATTGACGAAATTCAAAAATTAGATATAGTACTTGATTTAGAAAAACAAATCCCAAAAGAATATGTTACATATGATAGTGTAAAATTTTTTAACTGTTTTTATAATTACGGGTTAGTGTTATTTTCAGTAAAAAAAAATATAGAACGTTATCTATTCAATCGTTACGGTTTTAATAACGTAATTTATCTTCCAATGCCAAAAAATACTGAAGATGATCCATATTCATTTTACATTCTTGATAAAATAAGTAAAGAAAAACGATACTGGAAAATGGATTGTCGTTTAGAAGATTTATCAGGAAATCTCTCTTTTAATATTTTACCATATATGATTGGTATGTTCAGAAAATTATATAGAGACGTTTTTGGAGATAATGATTTTAGAAGCGATTTTTCTAAAAAATGTCAATTAACCGAATGTGATTGTGAACAATTATTACAAAATATTATATTAGTTGGGCAACCAAAAGAATTTTATAATATTATTAGAACAATTGTAAAAAATAAAGCAACTTATACTCCAACAGAAAATGATAAATTTAATTTATACGGTGATGACGCACTACAACGTAAAAGATTTCATGAAAAAGAAGATGTTGATATAGTTGATATAATTAAACAACTTTTTGATGATATTAGCAGTGAAGAGGCAGTTGATTTTTACAGAAGTAGAACAAATCTAAAATGATTAGATATCTAATATAAAGATGGCACCAAATCTTCGAAAAAGACAAAATTCACCAAATTTTTATCGATCTGAAACAAAAAAACATAAAAAAGAATCATCATCATCATCAGAAAGTGAGGATGAGATTGAAGAAGAAAATGATTTATCAGACAATGAAGATTGTATTAATATTGAAGAAGAACTAAAAAAACTAAAAAAACAAGAACCTCTTGCATTTGCTAACTTACATGCTGTTAAAGAAGAAATATTACGTACAGAACCAGATGCAAAAAAAATGCTTTTGACACCAATGCGTCTAGAAGATCGAGCAAAACTATGTCAATACTATGAAATATACAAAACTCAAGTTTCAAATACAACTGAGTGGCTTGAATGCAGAATTAAATACAACTTGATGTTTAAAGAATATAAAATAGCATACGAACAGTCCAAAAAATACTCAGATCATGAACTCTTACGTATGAAAGAAGAAGAAGAAAAATTTACTGGTTTTGATGCGCATTTATCATTAAAATATAAAATTCTTAACTTGGAAACTAGTAAAGAAAATAAAGAAGTTATCTACAAAAGATATGAAGAATTTTTGTCTCTTAATAGCACTAGTGACGATGAATTTAGTAAATTAAAGCATTGGCTAACATGGGCTACTGATTTTCCACACGATCGTCTTAAAAATTCAGAAAAAGAAAATATAACAGAATTTATCAAAAATGCAAAAATACGTCTGGACAAAGAACTTTACGGAATGGAAAAGGTAAAAGAACAAATACTCTTATTTTTATCAGCAAAATTGCTTAATCCTAGTATGGTACATGCAAATCTTGGTCTTGTAGGACCTCCTGGTACAGGTAAAACCTGCATAGCCAGATTAATAGCAGAAATAATGGATTGCGGATTTTCTCAAATATCATTTGGTGGAGTTGATAGAGCAGATTTTCTAAAAGGACATGAATATACATATGTTGGGGCTCAACCAGGAGAAATTGTGAAATGTATAAAACGTATGGGTCATAAAAATGGTATTATATTTTTAGATGAATTAGATAAAATTTCAGACAATCCTGAAATTCGAAGTGCTCTCTTACACATGCTAGATCCAAGTCAAAATACTGATTATCATGATAACTTTCTTGGAGGTGAAATTAAAATAGATTTGTCAAAAATTTGGTATATTGGATCAATGAATAGTCCACCTCTTGACGAAGCTTTAGCTGACAGGTGGTGGATTATTAATGTTGAAGGATATGAACGAGTTGATAAAGTAAATATTATAGAAAATTACTTGTTGCCTAAAGCACTTTTAAATTGTGGGCTTTCATCAAATGCGGTTTCTTTACAAAATGGCGCAGCCCTTTATTTAATAAACAAAGTTTGCCGAATTGGTGATAAAGGAGTTCGTACAATTGAAAAAACTATCAAAGATTTAGTTAACAAAATTAGTTTTATTTCAATACATCAAAATACGGATGGACTATTACCTTTTAAAACTTCATTTCAACTAAAAGAAAAACTTTCATTTCCGTTTATTTTAAATTCAACAATTCTTGATATTTTAATAGACAGTAAAGAACTTGATATTTCATTAAGCATGATGTATATTTGATTAATAATACTTTATAAAGTATTACTAGATTTTATGGCATGTTTGGTGGAAACATTCCATTTTGAAAAATATGAATATTATGATTAGTAAAATTTCCTTCATTAAACATCATTTTCAATATATTATGAATATCAGAATCACCTGTTGATACACTTTGACTAAAAGTAAAGACTTGTGGAGATCCTTGTTGAAATTGGAATCCTTGATGAAACGGAAATGGGAAACCTTGTTGAAACGCGAATCCAGGAAATATTTGAGTATCACCCATGTCGTATTGTTGACGTTTTTCTTTATCACGAAGAGTTTCATATGCAACGTTTATTTTTCTAATTTTTTCTTCGGATTCAGAATCTTGATTACGATCAGGATGATACTGTAAACTTAATTTTCGATATGCTTTTTTAATATCGTTTTCGCTTGCATCTTTTGATACACCCAAAATTTCATAAAAATTGTCTTTCATTTATATTTTGTAATCATATTTTTATATAAATATAAATTTAGTCAAGTTACTCTTACTCTTACTCTTACTCTTGTTTACATCTTTCATTCTTCCACTGTTCATTGGACTCTGGGGTGAACTCGTATGGGTCATAGTTAAACGAATATGGACGGCCTACATACATTCCATCACACGTTTTCATTTTTTTACCTAAAGGAGTAGAAAATAATTTTTCACATTCTTCTAAAAGTTTTGGATCTCCAGACTGCATATATGGAAATCCACGGCATTTGTGAAATGGTGATACCTCAAAGTGAAAACTATCTGATTGACATTGTACTATGTTTCCAAATTTATATATTAATATTAAACACGAAACTCCTATTAAAGAATAAATTACGTTAAAGATAATATTATTTTTAAAGATGACAGTTGATTGTCCACCGACAAAAATTATACACAAAATAAGACCAAAAAATATTATTTCTTTTACCGATAAAAACATTTTTACTTAATGTAAAGATTTAGTTTACTTAAAAAAATTGTCTTTCAAATAGAAATTTCTTTAAGGATTTCTGTTAACATAGAAAAAATAATTTTCTTTCTTTCTATTATAGCGTACAATAATTTATCTCCTGATGCAGCTGCTTCTTCTTCTTCTAAAGAATCAGGTTTAGACAACATCATAAAATAGACATCAACTTTTCTTTCTTTCTTTGGAAGATGATAATGAGACTTATAACGAATTGCTCGACCAATAATTTGTTGAAGTCCTGCATCATTCCAGGTTGGATCTAAAACAACAACGCTTTTTACTCCTTTTAAGTCAATTCCTTCACCACCTGCTCGTGTAAGAATTAAAACATTAAATTTATCATTATTAAAATCATCTACAATTTGTTGTCTATTTTTTACAGGAATATCACCTGAAAAAACATTGTAACTAATCTTGTATTGTTTTAATGCTTCAATAATAGGTTTAATTCCAAATTCAACCCAATTAGTAAAAATAATACATTTACCATCATTTAAAACTGGAAGTGCAGCTTCAATTTTTTTAGAATAATATTCTTTTCCAGCTTTATTTACAGCACGACGATATCCATTATAAAATTTGTTTGGATTACAAAAAACAAGATCAAACACTTTTAGACCGCCTATTAACGCTAAATAACGTTCGTAATAGTCTTCTGACATTGGAACATCAATATAATGATCAATACGCTCAGGAAAAAATTCTGGTTCCTTGCAATCTACAATGTCTATATAGTCTTCTAAAAGATATCGAAATGTTTCTAAATTTTGTTCACTTAAATCTTTACAAAGCCATTCACTGACAATATTTTGATTAAATTCTTTACGAGTACCTACAATTCTTTTACCGTGCACTATGTTTATTAACGGAATAAAATCTTCTATTGAATTAACAAACGGTGTAGCAGTAAGAAGAAGTCGCTTATCAGCTTGAAAAGCGGCTTTTGCTAATACCATAGACTTTCCACCTTCTGAATTACGTATATTGTGCGCTTCATCTATTACTAAAAATGTGTTTTTCAAAGAAATTTTTTTACCTGATTTATGTGCATTATAAAATTTGTCGTATGAATAGAAAGTGTATTTCTCTTTATTTTCAACTCCATAATTTACCATTTCTTTTTTAAAATTAGAACTAAGAGATGCTGGTCCAACAAATACTACACGACGTTCTGGATACAAATCTAAATAACATTGAGTGCATGTAATTGCAGTTAAAGTTTTTCCGCAACCTGTTCCATGAACTACAATCAAAGAATCATTATTTTCCATATATTCAACAACTTTTATTTGTAAATCTCTAAGTTGCATTTTTGATCTTTTTACACAATTAGCTGCAATTTTTTGAACACGTTTCCATCTTTCTGTTTTTTCTATTCGAGGTTCGGGTTCTCGCACACTCTTTTTTTTCTTTTCAGACTTATTTCTACACCTGTTGGTGATTGGATCTCTTATTTGATGATCTTTGCAAGGAGCTAATTGTTTTGATGATTTGCGTTTGCTAGATTTTGCTGGTTTAACTATTTGTTCATCGCTCTTAGTCTTAGTTTTATAACCAGACTTATTTCTACACCTGTTAGTAACCGGATCTCTTATTTGATGATCTTTGCAAGGAGCTAATTGTTTTGATGATTTGCGTTTACTAGATTTTGCCGGTTTAGCTATTTGTTCATCGCTCTTAGTTTTATAACCAGACTTATTTCTACACCTGTTGGTGATTGGATCTCTTATTTGATGATCTTTACAAGGAGCTAATTGTTTTGATGATTTACGTTTGCTAGATTTTGCTGGTTTAGTTATTTGTTCATCGTTTTTAGTTTTATATCCAGACTTATTTCTACATCTGTTGGTGACCGGATCTCTTATTTGATGATCTTTACAAGGAGCTAATTGTTTTGATGATTTAAGTTTGCTAGGTTTTACCGGTTTAACTATTTGTTCATCGTTTTTAGTTTTATAACCAGACTTATTTCTACACCTGTTGGTGATTGGATCTCTTATTTGATGATCTTTACAAGGAGCTAATTGTTTTGATGATTTGCGTTTAACAACATCCGATTCTGACATTTTACTTATTACATAGAAAAATATACTTTTTAAAAATAATCAAATACACATTTGTTGTTTTGTCAAACGGGGTAACATGCTAATATTAGGTTGATAATAAATAAAATTAAAAAAACTCTTTATTTGATCAAAATAATTTGGTTCCATTTATTTTCTATATAATATTTTTTTATATTTAAACTCAAGTAAATTTAACAAAGATTTAAAAATTAATTTATAATAAATGAAATTAGGATGTTGGAAACGAGAAATTTCTATAACACACAATAGGCCATATTATATAAATATTGAATCTGGTATTTCTCAATGGGGTATTCCATCAAATGAAACTTTACCAGCAGGTTGGGAAATGCATTTAAGTAAAAAACATCATATTCCTTTTTACACTAATTTTAAAAAAAAAATTAGTCAATGGAATGCCCCTAGTAAAGATGATAAAAATGAAGTTCCGAAAGGTTGGGAAGAAATGAGAAGTTCAAAATGTAACAGTATTTATTATAAGAATACTAAAACTAATGATGTTCAATGGATAATACCAGATGATTTAAGTATAAAACCGGTTAGTATAGGTATTCCAACAGGTTTTCGAGATATCGTAGAAGATTGTACTCAAAATGAAAAGATATGGAAATGGGAAGAAAAAGATCATATAGGTACTGGAGGATCAGGAAGTGCTTATATAACATGCAAAGGTGAAGATTGTGAATATGTTGTTAAAGTACAACAAGAAAATGAAAAATTTTATACAGAGATAGAAGCATTATTGTCTTTAAAAGATACAAACGCTGTTCCAAAAATTTTTGCAGCGTGGACATGTAAAAAAATTGGATATTTTGTGATGGAAAAATTATATCCCTGTACACATAACGATAATTTTATGTGGAAAGAAGTAGGTAAAAAATTAGATATTATAAAAGATCAAGGATATTTACATTTTGATATAAGTCGTTTAAATGTTATGTGTAAAAAAAATGGTGAAGTTGTACTAATTGATTTTGGGCTTGCTATAAAACGAACTAAAGAAGGAGATAATGAAGGATATAAAACGGATCATGCGGCACTTCTTACATGGGAAGAACTTTCAATATTACAAGAACACTCTCTTTATGAGCATTTTAATTTTAATTCTGACAGTTTAGATTATACAAGCAGAACTGAATACGAAATTGCAAAAGAAAAAGTTTTAAAAAATTATGATGTTGTTAGAGAAAAAATCATATCAGCCGGGTGGATATGGTGGCAAGAACAAGAACAGATACGTAAACAAAAAGAAACAATTGAAAACACATTGCAGATTCATCTTAAATATCAAAACGGTCTAGAAAAAGATTTTCCGTCATGGGAAAAAGCCAAAAGTGAAATTATTTCTGGAAAAAAGAAAAAATGCTGGATTTGGTATGTATTTCCAAGCTTTCTTCCAGTAAGGAAAACTAGTAGTATGCCTTTTCTTATGCTAAAAGATTTAGACGAGGTTAAAGGTTACATTGAAAACGATATACTGAGGAACCGCCTGATTGAAATTACTAATATTGCTCAAAAGCAACTAAATAAAGGAATTAAAGCTGATATACTTTTTGGTAGTAAACTTGATGCTTTAAAATTCTGGGAATGTATTACCCTCTTTTTCTTAGCAAGTATGAATAGTAATTCTCTTGATTTGAAAAATTTAAATGAAGTATGTGACAAGACTTTAACTGCTTTGCATCCTGATGCCAAAGGTCAAGATAGATTAGAACCAAATACTGTGAATGCAATTTCAATTAAATATTTCATGATTGTAACAACTAAGAATAATCACAACAAAAGATTAAAAGAACTATATATTAAGAATTATTCATATAACACAGAATTTAGTCCAGAATATATGTACCAGACTGTTATGAATTCTAATGATATGTGGTTTCATCTTGTAAATAACAATGATATGATAATTGGATGTTGTTCAGCTAAAATAGAAGATAATACATATATATTTGACGATGTTTTTATAGAAGAAAAATTTAGAGGAAATAATTACGCAAAATTACTACTATTATATGCAATGAAAAGTGTTAAAGCTAATAATATTGATGCATCTTTTCAGATTACTGCACATGATCACAATATAGCGGCCGTTAAAACTTATAGTAGAATATTTGGAGAACCTATTAGAGTGGAAAATAATATGTTTATATATTCTGGTATTACAGATCATGAATTAGAAATGAAACTCGCAAATATTCCTTTAGTCACTTTTGTTTAAAATGTAAGACTTTTTAACTAAAAAAAAGAACAAGTAAAATTAACATTTGAAAATTAATAGAAACATTTTATTTCTCTAAAATAAAATGAGTAAACACATTGTTTTTATACAGACAGATGAAAGATTAGAAAGCGCGATCTCTTTTTCGCAATACGTATTTAATGGTAAAAGATTAATAACTTTAATTGGTGAATTACACAATACAACTTTTAAATGCGGTGATGATGTAAAATCAATATCTATATGTAATTACTGCAAACAAGCAGTTTCAAAGAATACAAAGGCCCGTGTACTTTTAGAGTATTCAAATGGAGGAAAAAAATGCAAACCGGATGATCCGTATCAAATGAATTCTTATTCTATTAGATCAATTTGTAAAAAAATAGAAAAAATAGGCAGAAAAAATCAAATAATTCCTTTGGACAAGAGACCTATATTTTTATCTAGAAAAGTACAAGATGATCTATATGGGAAAGGATGGAAAAAATATAAATTACATGAAGACTTTAAAAAAGCTTTTATAGATCCATTTTTTAATAATAAAGAATATTTTGATAGTATTCCACCTTTTTTGCAAACTTATTATAATAAAATGGTTTTGTTTTTTGAAAAAATAGAAAAGAAGATTTCAAAGAAAGAAGATCTTGATAGCATTCATAGAGAACTACATGATGCTTGGAAATTAGTAGCTGATTATTTTATTATAAAAGAAATGCTAAACGACAGAAATGATGTAAATGAATATATTTTGATAATAGGAGAAGCCCATCGAATTAATATAGATGATGTATTTGATAGTCTTTCTAAAAAAACACATATAAAAATACAAAAATTGGGTAGTACTCGACACGGTAAAAAAAATTCTTGTGTCGAATTATATGAAACGTGTCAATTTTAAGTATTTGATGGATAATCTTTAGGAAGTTTAATTTGATCAGGTATTTTTCCACCTTTTCCAAAAAAATATTTGTCAAAATTAAAATCGTCTCCTGTCCAAAGACTCTTGTTGATATTGCATATAGTACTAAGATTAATTTGATCCCCAACAACACTTTCAAGGTATTGATCAAATTGTTTTGAATCAATATCTTCGTCACACATGGTGAATAAATAATCAAGAATATGCCACCTTGGTGGTAACATTTTTTGTAATTTTTGTCCATATTTTAGTCGAACATCTGTTTCTTCAGGTGACTTTAATACATCTTCTAAAACTTCAAAAAAATCTTTTACTGAAAGATTTTCACGAGCAACTTTTTTAATTTGCGCTGCCATATTTGCAAATTCAAGAAAAATACATCTCATGTCAGTATAAAATGATGTAGATGACATAGAATTAGTATAAGGTCGGCACAACAAATCTTGTTTGTCAAAAAAATAATTATTTGCCTCGTCAACAGTAAAAATAGGTATCCCAGCCTCTTTTGCGTCAAGTTGTAGTTTTGAAACTTGCGTTTTATCATTTGAAATTATTAATCCAATTGTTCCTTTGTATAAAGCGTCAGTTGTTGCAATTTTGCTATTTGCTGTGACAAATTTTTCCTTCAACAAATCATCATTAAAATTTGTGTCAAACATTATTCTTTTTCCTGCTATATTTTTTCCAGATTCTCCAACACAATTTACATATAGCCTTGGATTTGCTTGTCCAGTCAAAATCTGATAAAAATTTATAATTCCTACTAAATAAGATTGCGATTTGAAACTTGGATCACCGTATAATTTGTAAAGCAATCTTTCATCTACTCCATAACTTGTATCTTCTTTTTCTGTCATTTCAAATATTTTTATAAATTCTTCATTACTTAATATACTTATTTGTTTATGAACTGTTTTACGAACTCCCCATGTAGATGCAGATCCGGATTTTATACCTTTGAGATGAGGAGGATTATAAAATACACCATGATATACCCAAAATTTTTTGTCACCTTTTATCCATTGATTATACCATTTTCTGTCATATAGATAATTTCTGTTAGGTAAAGTTTGAGCATCTCTAAATAAAACAACATCAAATTTTGGATCTTGTAAAACAAAAAATTTTGCAATAGAACCTAAAAATCCATTTGAATTTTTTACACCATCTGCTGTTACACTTAAACCAGAGTCTAAAAAAGTATATTTGTAAAGTCCAACACGATGTCTTTTTGGTTCTTTGATATCATTAGAAAATCTATACTTGATATAATCTAAAATAGTTCCATATTCGGTGATTCTTTCCATAAGAGTTGTTTTTTCAAATTCTTTTATTTTGGTTGCAAGCAAATTTCTATTACTTAAATTAAACATATTAATATCTGGTTTGTGTTCATTTTTTAACCAAGGAACATAAACATCATTATGTAATACAAGGGCAGGTAAATTTAAAATCGAATTATCTATTAAAAATAAACATCCAAAATCTTTCCATTGATCTTGATCAGATCCGATTGATGAAGCACTTACATTATCATTGTTTATTAAAGATATGCAACCATTTATTTGTTTTTCTAAAAATTGCCAATAAAATTTAGACCTATTTTCTTCTTTTTTCCATTCTGTTGGCTCATAAAAATATTTATATATATCTTCTATTGTTTCATTTGTTATATAAAAAGAAAATGCAAATATTTTTTTCATATAAATTTCTCTAATAACATCAAGTTCGCAATTTAATTTTCCAATAGAATATTTTTTTTGCACACTTAATGGAAAATCTACTATTTGTTCAAATGAAAGGATTGGTTTTACAGGTGGAATTTCTATTTTTTCAGAATAACCAATAACTAGATCGCTTTCAATGCATTTTTCACTTGTAACAATATTTGAAGATTTTATAAGATTGTATAAACCAAGTAATATTTCTGTTGGTTTATACAAACCACTAGACTTGTTTAAAATAGATTCTTTGTTTGGAAGATACGTTCCTGTAGTATAATAATCTTCTGGTGAAACACCAGATTTAAAAAAACAAGCAAGAATATTTGGAATAAAAGAAATATTCCATCCGTCTTTTAATATTAATTCTGTAGATTTAAGTAATGTTAAACCGTCAAAATATTCATCAAATTCCGATTGGTTTTTATTATCAGAAGTTGAAGTATTAATGTATTGTTTTCGTTCAAGTGAGCTTCCAGTGCTGAATACACATGAATTAAAATTTCCTATTACAGCCCATGTACCTTTTGTATTAGTAAATTTTATTGGATTTAAAACTTCTGGAAAAAAGAAGCATTTTGGTTCTTTGCTAACAATTATTCCTATATTACCCCAATGCAAATCATAATGAGTAAAACGCATATAATATTGTAGTAAAACTAAATTACACATAACCATAAATAAATTATAAGCTATAGTCAACTCAGAATTATCTTCAAAAATTAATGAAGTCATATCATCATTCATACTAATATTTATAGTTGGAATTGAACATTTTAAATCCAGAGCATAAGATTTCATTTTTCTAACTCCAAAAATAAGATTTTGAGATAAACATTCTGACATTCTTTTCATTACTAATATTTCCATGATAAAATCAGGTACTAAAATTTGAATAATAGTAATGTTGTCTATTTTATTTTTATATTCATATACAAGATCATTAATAGTTGTTGAATTACAACTTTTTCCAGGAATTTCACACATTATCACTTGCTTTATAATTTGTTTTTCGTTTGTTAAAGAGTAAATTTTTATGTTTTTAGTTAGTCTAGTTGCTGGAATTTTTCCACACTTTGTTAAAGCCAACAAATATGAATCACTATCCGGTAGCACCTCTTCGTATGTTTTAACAAAAATAATTTCACCCATACTTTATTATCTAACAATTTAAATTATTATTAATTTAATCAGTATCATAATACTATTTTTAATATTATGATTTAATATTTGCCATATTTTTTAATCATTTCTTTCACATATGATGGGTCATGTTTTATGAATTTTATTACTTTAGTTGTAGTCACTCTTTCATTTTTCTTTTTTGGGCATTCATGATGCCCGGAAAGAGTTGGAATTCCTTTTTGAAAATTAGGATTTTTTATTATACGAACAGAAATAGCATCTGCAGGCAAAGTTACTTGTTTTTTGCAAAATGTGCACAAAAATTTTCTCTCATTATACGAAGTAGACATATAATTTATTACATACAATTATTTTAAAATTATTCTTAAATTTTAATCAAACTAACTTTACACATAAAACTTTTTCCATTTTTCTAATAATTTTGCAATCTGGAATAGCTTTTCCAGATTCATAATCGTTTATAATTTTAGGTTGCAAGTTTAGCAAAAAAGCGAGATCTTTTTGAGTAATCTTTTTTGCCTGACGAGCCTTTTGTATAGCCATAGAAGTTTCTTTTTTCATTTCTTCTGGTACTGGAGGTTCATCACTATTTAATTTATGAAATTTAGCTGTTCCTTCTGGATTAGGAGGTCTTTGAATATTTTGAGTTTTCTTAAACACAACATCTTTAAAATCTTGATTCTCCATTCTTTTATTAGACCAACTCACATTTTAAATTAGCATTTTTTACCAAGTAATGGTGGGGTAACAAAAATTTTATATATATAAAATTTTTTTAAGATAATTGTACGTTTGCTCTAAAAAAAGGTTTTGGAAATTTATCACTTGATATATTAACACATGAGCTTGCTCTTGTTGATTTATCAACATCATTCATAGTTTCAAAATTAAGACTGTTTAAAAATTCTCTGTAATTATTAGAGTGTACATTACCTGCATATATTATTATGTTATGTGCATGTGTTGGTTGATCTTGGACAGATCCTTCTGGTAAATCTTTTGATAAATTAAATTTTTTAAACATACGCGCAAGAAGATATGCATCAGCAATATACACATTAGTTACGTAAAAATAATTGTCTATTATTTCATAAGCTTTATTATATTCATATATAAATTGCAGACGTAATGGATCATGTTCATTACATTCATTTTTTTGAAGATATTCAGTAATAGTAAAAATAGTAAAAATAGCTCTTATCATCCTATTTTTTATTGGTTCTTCTGATAAAGGATACATTTCTTGCACAAGTTTATTTAAACAAAAAGTAACAATGTATTCTTTTAATCCTGGATACTCACTTAATTGGTTTAATTCTTTTTGACTATAAGAATTAACATTTTCAATTTGTTTTCTCCAAAATTCTATTGTTTTAGTATTAGTTTCATCTTGATTAACTATATAAAGTTCTTTTAAAATTTCAAAATATTTGTTTGTAATAAGACCAAATTTTGTAAAATTTTGATTATCTTTTTTTAAAATATTCGAAATTTCGTCTTCAAACTGAATTGTAATACTAGCGCCTACATCTTCTACAGTTCTAACGTCAAAATAATGAACTCTTGCTAATTCACAAACAGGATGATTCCTAGTCTCTTTTTGAATACATAATTTTAAACGTTCTAATAGTTTTCCAAGACGATCTTTATAGTTATATTCAGTCATATTATTGTAGTTAATTCCTTTATATGCCGGAAATTCTATAAAAATATCAATAAAAACGTCACACACTTGAATAAGTTCCCAAAAAAAATCTTCTATTCGCATCTTGTTAGGTCCCCATTCTATAAATGATGCTTCTGGAAAACTTGTATCACAGTCAATTTCTTCAGAGTGAATTTCTCCAAAAATATAGACCATTTTATTATATTTATCACTCCAATGCAATGTAAGAGTGAAAGGCCCGCCTATTAAAAGAGGAAATGGTTGTTCTTTATTTTGAAAATGATTACTTATGAGTTTAATTAAAACAGGCCTTTTAATAATTTCATCTACTTGATGTCCTACAAGATATAGTTGCTCAACAATACCTTTGTCAATTCTATCTAAAATTTTTGTATCATATGTATTTATAAGTTCATTTATAAGCAATTCAAGACTTTGAATTGACTTTTTTTGTATAGTTTTTTTTACCATTTCTTTATTAAATATAATATCTTAATTATTAAAATTATAAAAGTTATCATGCAATCATTTCAGCTTTAATTGAAGTGTAAGACTGATAATTAGATAAAATAAAATCTTTTGCCTCAAGTTTTTCAATGTCTTCAATAGATTCTATGTTTGGAATTGATAATGTTGGAAAAACGTATGGTATATTAAGAAGTTGTGTTTCTACTTGATTAATATGACTAGAATAAATATGAGTATCTCCCATTGTCATATATAAAAATCGTGGAATTTTGTCGGTAAGTTTACACACAATCATTAACAATAAAGCAGACGATGCTATATTGAATGGAACTCCTAAAAATGCATCTTGCGAACGATTGTAACAAAACATATCCAAAAAATTGTCTTGTACATAAAATTGTATTGTAATTGAATGACATGGATATAAAACACCAAGTTTTGCTTGTGCTGGATTATAAGAAGTCATTAATATTCTGCGCGAGTTTGGTTCCGTTTTAATTAAATGCACGACATCTTTTAATTGATCTACTCCTCCTTCATGTGTTGATATAGGATATCCTTCATTATTTGTCTTATAAGTAGAATTAAAAAAACGCCATTGATAACCATACATTGGACCCATAACTCCTTTTGCATAAGGAAGATTAATTGAAGAAATAAATTCTTCACTTGTATTTGCTTCCCATATTTTAACTCCTCTTTCTGAAAGTATAGTAGTATCGGTATCACCTCGAAGAAAAAACAAAATTTCTTCTAAAATTCCACGCAAAAACATCTTTTTGCTAGTTAACAAAGGAAACCCATTTCTCAAATCAAATGTCATGTCACTCTTGAATATAGATATTGTATCACCGTTACGACATGTACGTCTTTCACCACTAGATAAAATGTTTCGTAAAAGTTCTAAATATTGGTTTTCTCCAAATTGTGTTGTTCTTTCCAAAATATAATGTGTGAAATCTTTGTATTCAATCTTTTCAGTTATAATAAAATTTTTTAATAAATTTCTCGAAAAATATGTATCACATTCATGATTTCCTTTTATAATTGACATATGCACTTTATTAACAAAAGAAGGATGATTTAAAGCTAATTCATATATTTCTTTTCCTCCTGCAATCATAATATCTTTAAAATCTTTTAAAGATTCCAAATTATTGATGATACATACCTCATTTTTCCAAGATGTTGTGTCTAAATTTGAGTTTCTAGTAAGACAAATAATTTGTCTATCTTTTAATTTTGGAAGAAATGATCCTGTTTTTCGACCTACAACTAAAGTTTTTCCTAACGTTTTTTGTCGAAAAAGATCTAATTCTTCCTTGCATATCCAAGGAAGATTATTATTATAACCAATACCTCCTTCATAATTAATAGCTAATATTAATTCAGCATTCATTTTGTTTAATTATTTTTAACTCTTAAACAAAATTCAATTTTTTTAATTGTCTGATATTGCAAAATCTGATATTTTTTTGCTTACTTCATCAATATTTTTTAAGTTATCTTTAACTCTTCGAATATCCCAACTACACACAAAAGTTGATTTTGTATCATTATCTGACATTTTAAAATGCCAATCTACACAACGACCAAATTCAACAGGTGGTAATTTAATTCCTGAATCCAAATACATTTGCCAATCTATTTCTATCTCAAGAAATAACAAAAGTTCGCTTAAAGTCCAAACAATATTTTTACCAGAAATTTTATATTCTCGGTTACTTATTAGTTCTTTTGGTGTCATTTTTATATTCAAAAATTGTGTTTTTTAGACTATTTTTTCAGATTTAGCCAAAGTCTTGCGTATCTTATTACATCAGGTGGTAAAACATACTCATCTAAATGAGGTAATAAATTTTCTATCACATAATTAAAATCTTTTGTTGATGACAGTGATACTCCTCCACCTGATGCTAAATATCCAAGAACATACGCGGTTGGATTTTTATGCTCAACTACATCTAGATTTGCTGCCATAGTAAGCATTTCAATAATGTTGCTTTGATCTATATCTGACTCGTTAAGATTTTTAATTTTTTGTGATACAGCATTTACGCGCTGTCGAAATCTTTCAATTGGTTCTTGCGTTGATCTTTCCAACCTAGATGTTGGAGTTTTTCCAACTAAATCAGATCCAGGAAAACCTACTCGTCCATAAGCTCCAATTTCAGCTTCAAATTTTTCACCATCACTTTCAAAATCTTCTTGTTCTGAGGAAGACCAAACACTTTCCTCATAATCATCTTCTTCATCGGAGCTCATTATTTGTATAAAGCTATTATTTTTCTGAAATTTTGCGTAAATTTTCAAGAAATTTTTCCCAGTTTTCAGACATTGTTTTTTTATCTACAAAAATATGAGGTGCAAAATTTACTTCTAAAGAATACAAATTACTTTTTATTATTACTTGCTTCTTAGCAAAATCAATTCCTTCAATACTATTAATACGACCATTGTTGTAATCAATACTGTTTGATGTAATTACTTTAAAAACTAAAGCTATTAAGATAATAGAGATTAAATATTTTGCTTGTTTGGATGATAATAAATATTTGTTTTTCATCCGCGTAACGTATAATTCTATAAGAAGTTCTTTCATATTTTTTTTCTTAATATCGCTCCACTTTTTTCGTGTTCCTAAAAAACTATTTTCCAAATCTGTAAAAATCTTTTTCTTTTTTATTTTTTCTCGGTAAGACAAAAGTCCAAGTTTTTTTGTTAGCAGCTCGTAAATCTCAGAATAAATTACTTCTGCGTTTTTTTTCTCAATTTTGTAACTAAACTCTTTTTTTTTGTAACCACAACACAAAAAATCTTTAGAAATGTATGTTCCGTAAGGAGATTTTCCGTACGCAAGATCTTCAAAAATATTTTCCCAAAAAGTATCGTCGGCATACTGACAGCACTCGAGAAAAATAGGATAAATAATTTCTTTTTTTACAAGCATCTTGTATGTAAAGCGCGTTTGTCTTTAACTTTGACAATAAACAAAAAATAAAATTAAATTCTAAAGACTAGTTTATTCAAAATAAAGAAAATGACAGAAAATTTTGAGATTAATCATTCTTTAATGACACATATAGATTCTCACGAAAAAGCATATTTTTTGGGTTGGGTCGCAGGAGTTGGTATAATTGTTGACTCTGAAATATTTATGGAATTTAAGGAAAAAGATGTTGAAATTGTCAATCAACTGAAAGATTTTGTTTCTCCACAAATTCCTATCTCTAAACAAGGTACTTTAATATCATTTGTTATTAAGTCTAAAACAATTGCAAATGACATTGTAAATCACCTCAAATGCCCACTCAAATTTCCAGAAGAAATTAACTATCAATTAAAATGGGATTTTACTAGAGGTTTTTTTGATTGCATTGGTGATATTTCTCAGATATTTGGATATCCAAAATGTACAATTGCTAGTTCGTACATAGAAATACTAGAAGATATTAAAAACTTTTGCGGTGTAAAATCAATAATAAATTCAGAAAAACTTGAATGGACAGGAATTAATGCAATTGATTTTTTGTCAAAAATATACTTAAATGCATCAATATACAATTCTAGAAAATACAACATCTTTATAAAGTTAAGTAATCAATTATTGTCATGCTCTTTAATTGATCGACTTCCGTCTTTTAAATGGTCTAGAACTATTCCAGAAGGAATTAAACCATCAAAAAATAGATTTTCAGACTCTGGTTTTGATTTACACCTCGTGAAAAAAATTAAAATACAAGGTGGTGTTCATTTTTTTGACACAGGAATACAAATACAACCCGAGAATAGTTATTATTTTGACCTGGTAGGTCGTTCATCTATCTCAAAAACAGGTTGGATGTTAGCAAATAATATTGGAATTATTGATGCATCTTATACTGGGTCTGTTATTGTTGCACTTGTAAAAATTGATCCAGAAGCACCAGAACTAGAACTTCCATGCAAACTTGTTCAAATTATTCCAAGACAACTGATTTTGATGGAAGCAATTGAAGTAGACTCACTTGACGATACAGAAAGAGGTGGAAAAGGATTTGGAAGTTCAAATCAATAAATTTTATATTAGAATTAGAATTTGTATATTAAAATAATATACAAATATTTTAACTATTTCTTTAATAAAGAAATGTCTTCTGAAGAATTAAATCATATTCTAGAATTATTAAAATCAATCGATAAACGACTTACAGTATTAGAAGATAATCTTTCTGGTGTTGAAAAGTCATGCAAAAAAATGAACAATCACATAGAGTTTGTAGAAGACACATACGAAATTGTCAGGACTCCTTTAAATTTTATGAAAAATCGAATTGAATATATTATGGGTGCAAAAAGTAAAACAGAACTTCCAAAACTAATAGAAAATAATTATATTGTATAAAGTATAATGGAACCAAAAGATATAATAGCAATATCATTTTTAACAGGGTTTTTTGGTGATTCTCTTCTTCAGCTTGGCGCAAAAAAGTTTGAAATGGGAAGTAAAACAGGATGGGGTTTAAATGATTATTTTAAGACACATGGATCTGCTGAATCTCTTTGTATTGCTGGTGGAATGATGACTTTTTTTTATATATTATATTATTATGTTTTTCAATTGCCTTTGAATTATACGTATTTAGCTATATATGGAATCTTGTTAGATTTTATTTTTAGAAAAACAATGATATTTAGTACACTTGAAGGATATTACGAATATTTTAACTATTTTTGGTCTGCTGTGTGGGGTGCAATACCTTTAATGTTACCATTATTTATATTAAATGTAGTTGGCAGTGTTTACTAAGAATCAAAATATAAATTTGAAATTTTTAAATACAAGATTTAAATTTAAATAGATATCAACTACAATCAAAAATGAAGATTTATACAAAAACAGGAGATTCTGGTAATACATCATTCTTTGATGGAAGTAGAGCGCCTAAATACTCTATGGCATTTCAAGTACTTGGAGAAATAGATGAACTCTCTGCTCGCATTGGACTCTTGTGCACTCACCTAGAAGATACAAATATGATGAGAAAAATTCAACGAACATTGCAAGATTTTAATAGTCATATAGCTACTGTTGATAAAACAAACAAAAGATTGCCTATTCTTTCAGAAAATCTAGTTTTAGAATTGGAAAAAATGATTGATGAAATGGAAAATACTAACACAAAACTAACTAAATTTATTTTGCCAGGAGTCACACCTGCAGATGCTTTATCACACCTTTGTAGAACTCAATCAAGGAAAGCGGAAAGATATATGATTGAATATTGTACTACAGAATCTGTTATTCTTCCAGAATGCATGTTTAAATATATGAACCGATTATCTGATTTTTTCTTTGTTTTTGCCAGATGGATTTGTAAAAGTTTTGGTAAAGCAGATTGTTTTTTGTAAAATACATATTTACTTCATTTTAATAATAAAATGAAGTTCAGTACAAATTAATAATTAAAAAATTTTTTTAAGAAGATTTACTCCTCCGCCTATTTCTGCTTCAGTACCTTGCACAGCAGCATATGCTTTGTTGGTTTGCACAAGATTGTCATTATATCTAGCTATAAATATAACAAATATTGCTATAGGAATTGACAATCCAAACATTAAATATACTCTTTTTGGAGTTTTGTCTTTACATTTTAATTCTTCACATTTTTTAGAGTTATTTTTGTCGGGAGGATAACAATTTGTATCACAAAAAGATGGCGACATTGTTACCTTTACCCAATTATATAAAGATATAATTCCTATAAAAATTAATACAAAAGAAACAATATATGCTCCCCACAACTTGATTTTTGATTGTGCTTTTCCTACTTGTGATTGAAAATTAATAAAGTTTTGAGCTGTACCATTTACCATATTTATACATAATAAATATTATTTTCAATCGGTTTAAAAAGATTAATTAGATAAAGATAAATGTCAGAAACAAAAACTTTGACACTAACAAAAGGAAAACAATTAGTCGATTTAAATGGTAGATTGACAAATTTTGATCTTACTTTTCAGGTTAAAAGTTTGGATAATTCACCTTTTGATGTAGTTGTGGTAGATCAAACTACATTAGACAATAACAATAATTTAGAATTTAAACGTGCAACAGGAACAATTTCTGGAAATATTGTTTCTGACAATAATGTATATCAGAATTATTTTCTTTGTTTAAAATCGGAAAATTCATGTCAAATAGAAATTTTAATTGACAAAAAAGAAATACAACCTCGCTCACCACAAATACCACAATTACAACAATCTCAATTACAACATTCTCAATTTGCAAACAAGTCGGAAAGTCTTGAAAAAACAAATTGGAAAATGGTTTATATAGCAATTGTTGTGATTGTGGGTGCTGGTATTTTATATTACTTGTATAAAAAAGAAAAAATAGTAAAAGAAGATCCATTTGATATTTCATATTCTGAACCCCAACCTTTGCTTCCTACAAGTTTTGATGTTGTATCACCAACTCTATTATCTGAAAGTGTAGCACCACCACTACCATCAGTTTCTGGTCGTAGTTTAACTGAACGTTTAGCTCAATTATAGACTTAAGGATAAACGTTTGTATTTTTAAATGTCATCTTTACAACAATTAGTATCTAACGGTATTGCTTTAATGGAAGGAAATCAAACAAATAATTTAACAGGTGCTTTGAGCGAATTTCTTCAAGGTCAGGGTTTAAATATTAACGAAATATGGCAGCCATCTGCTGATATTATTGAAAGTGAAAACAACATTACTGTATACATTAATATTCCCGGTGTAAAAAATGATAGTATTGATGTTGATTTTTTTAATAATCGTGTTATAATAACAGGAGAAAGAAAAAAACCTTTTTCCGCCAATTCTATTATTGTAAAAAACGAAATTATATATGGATCTTTTGAAAGACAAGTTATTATTCCTATTAGCGTTACATCTAGAGAAAATGTAAAAATTAATACAAAAAATGGAGTTTTGATAATAATTATTGATAAAGAAAGAGAACAAAGAAATCGTTTTTCTGTAAGAGTATCACCTTCAACTTTGCCAGAAGATTAAAGATTAATGATTTTTATATTTACTAAATATAAAAATGGTATCTATTGGTCCAAGTTCACAAGGAACTAATTTTACACATATGTTTGACTTTGTTGATTTGAGAGGAAAAAAAAATATTCAAAAAGTAGAATCAAAATCACTCATGGGAGTAATTAACACTAATCCAAACTTTTCTAAATTTAAGATTCTTGTTAAACTAGCAATGATGGAAAGTGTCCTAGAATCACCACAGTCAGATTTTACTTTATTTATTCCATCTGATGAAGAAATAAAAAAATTATCCAACGATTTTTTTGAAGAAATGGACATTGGATTAGCTAGGCATATTGTCAAAACGGCTATGATAAATCGAAAAATTCCTTCCGAACTCTTAGAAGATAGTGCAGCTTCATATTTTATAACAAATGATCCACCTAATAAACTTTTTGTTTGGAATGAAGAGTGTAATACTTTTATTAACAAAGATGTAAAAATTATTCAAAAAGATATTATCACTTCTAATGGAATTATCCATGTTATTGATAAATTAATATGGCCATATCTTCCTTTTTAAAAATAATTACACTTTTATAATTTGTTCATTTGAGTCAACCAATTCCCGATAGAATTCTTCTCTAATGTTTGTTAAAATTTTACCTAACTTATTACGACCGGTACCGTCTCCGCCGTCACCCCAAAAATAATCACTTCTAGTGTGTTGAACAATAGGGCGAAGCCCAGTCCTAATCAAATTTTCTTTGAGTTCTAAATTTTGATTAAATTTTGCTTTTATTACTTTATAAGCTATTTTGTCACATACTTCTATCCAATCACTTCGAAGCTCCGTTTTACGTCCCAATCTTTTTGAAGTAATTGGATTTTGAGTATTTTCTTGTTTTTCTACGTATTCTTTGTCCATTGGATTTTTGTACGCTTGAATTGCTGCCTCAGAAGTAAAAAATGCACCAAAACCTTTAATTTCAACAGGGTGACTTGTAAAGTTAGAAAAACCTGCAGATATACCAGTAGTGTACGCGCGATAAAACATAAGAGGTTCAAAAAACTTGTGAATAAAATTTTTTTGATAATACGTTTGTGGTGATCCGAGTTTTCTCCATTTCTCGCGCATAACACTTCTCTTGCTATGAGATTTTGTTGTTTGCTCTAGAGCATTTTCTGGACTCATTCCAAACATGTAACAAAATAAACTAGCAACTACTACACCTGACCTGCCATGACCACCTTTACAATGAAGATAAAGAGATTCTTTTTGTTTTAAAGATTTTATAATATCTGATAAGCGAATTATTAATAACGCAAATGCGGCCCAGTCTTTAGGAACATGCCTATCAACTATTGGAAAAGAAATTTGTGTGTATTTTGTTGTGTAAGGACTAATTTTTTTTTCATCGGCATGAGTTAAATTTACAAAATACTTTACACCATTTGATTCAAGTTCATCAACATCTTTTTGAGATGGAAAACTACCAAACATAGCCCTATCCTTGATAAAATAAGAGGAACGTTCCATTTCGTTTCTATCTTCTTTTGCTATAAATCGTAGAAAAAATCATTTTTTAAATTATGGTTGGTAAACTCACAATACAATTATTTGCAGATACAATTAAATTTTGCATAATTACACTTGTGACACATATGCAAATTTCTACGGCATACAGGGCATGTAATACCACCTTCTATTACATGTTCGTTGTCATCGTCACTATAATTTAATTTGCTTTTAACATATTTGTCTAAACATTCAAGACAAAAACGATGTTCACATTCTGTTTCTTCAAGCATATGCATTTGTACATCTTTTAGACATATTGGACATTTTTCACACGGGCTTGTAATAAGATACGCTGAACAAACATTTCTACATCTTGAATGATGTAAGCAAATATTTTGCTTTTTTACATTTTCTATTACATCTTCAAAAGAGAAGAAAAAAAAATAAATATAATTATGAGTATCTTGATACGCAACACAATATTCAACGTATTTGCTAGTATGATTACGAAACCAGGTAAATTTAAACTCTTCATTATGAAGTTTTTCAAGACGAATAGTTCCTGATTTTCCAGAAATGTAAAATGGACTTATATCTTTAATTATTTTAGGAGACTCTATAAATTCGTCATACATTTTTCTTGTAATCTGACTGGTCATTTATTTACAAATTGAACATTCATTTGTTAATATTTCATTTTTATTTTATCTTATTATAAATGATAGATATTTTTAACATACCATTATATTACATAAGTTTTAAAACTGAATCAAATCTTGAAAAAAATCTACTTGATGTTGGTTTTAAAAACATCAACCATTTTCAAGCTGTTGATGGTAGAAATTTTAAACCAAATGATCTTATTGATAAAAATTTAATAACTATTCGTTCTTATAACGACTTAATTTCAAAAAGACATCAGCATAGTGGTCTTCCAAGTTTAGGAGCTGTGGGTTGTACAATGAGTCACAATGAATTGTGGAAATTGTGTGTCGAAAAAAATTTACCTTATATTTGTATTGCAGAAGCCGACTTGTATATAGATAAAATTACTTTAAAAATTAAAAAAAAAATAGAAACAATTTTAGAAAAACCAAATTCAGTTTTTGTAAGTGCTAATATAAATTCTAAAAAAATATTTAAATTTATGGGAACTCATTTTTGCATTATATCATTATCTGCGTGCAAAGAATTAATTAAAGAAGCTTTTCCTATAGATGTTCAAACAGACTCTTATATTTCACATATGGATACTATTAAAAAAATTAATTTAGGAGGATTTCCTATAGGAAAACAAAAAATTCACCTTAGTTCTATACAAGAATTATGTGTTAAATGCAATTTGCCAACAAACATATTTTTTTATATTGTATTTTTTTTAAAAGCAATTTCTATACTAGTAGTATTAATATTTATTATATTATTAATTACAATTTTTGCGCAAACAACATACAAAAAATAAATTGTCAATAAATATTTTAAAATTCTTAATTTAATATAATTTCTTTTTGTAAATGGATAAACAATTTAAAAAATCGAAGAAAAAAAAACGGATTGTTTCTAATAAAATTAAACCTGTAGGTCCTGGTGTTCCTTCCGAATTTATTAAGTATATAGAAGAATTATCACAAGGAGTTGAAAATTTGCCTAATTGGGAACAAGTTGGTGAAGGTGCAGCTGGAAATGTTTATAGAAAAGAAGAAGATAATTACGTTGTTAAAATACAAAAGGCAGACAATCTTTTTTACGCTGAAGTAGAATGTTTACACGATTTGCAGAAAATATTAATAGATGGTGAAGTAGGTGTTGTTCCTAGATTATATGCAGCATGGATTTATGAAGAAAAAGGCTATATTGTAATTGACAAGTTAAAAGATTCTTATGGCATGAGAAGCGATGAAATGGAACAAGCACTTGAAAAAATATTTAATTATGGTTGGTTACATCTTGATATATCTACATGTAATAGGATGAGTGATTCGGAAGGAAACTTGGTATTGATTGATTTTGGATGGGCAGTGAAAAAACCAAAAAATCTTGAACAAACTTATCCAGAACATCCTTTATCTATTCAAGCATGCAACGCATTTACATATAGAGAATTAAAAGCTAGACAAGATTTTGATTTTAAACTTATTTACGGAAAATATCTTGAAAGAAACACCAAACAATATACTCAGCAACCAGTTCAAAAACCTGATCAAGACACATTTTGTAACATTTTATAATTTATAGTTTCCAATTCATTTGATCATCGCTCCAATTTTTAGGAGGATTTTCTTTGACAGATAATCGAATATCACTTATTTTTTCAATTATAGCAATAATATAAACAGGAAATGTTGTGTTAAATTTGCTTGTATTACGACCAAAAGAATAAGATTTTACATCTACCCATTGAGATTTGTCTGAATTTATTTGAGTCAAATATAGTTCGTGAATTACCATGCCATATTTTTCTGAAAAAACCGCTAAAAAAAATTCTGGACTAAATTGATACATTCCATGACCAAAAAAATTATTGCAAGCAGTAACTGAACAAAAAAAACCTCCAACTTTAAGCATATTTAAAATATTATCAATAACTAATGATGTGTCAAACATAGTTTCAATAGTTCCACAATCATAAATATAATCATAACGATTTTTTAATTGATCTGGTATTTTATTGTTCATATTATGAACAATTGTAGGCGATAAATCTAATGAAAAATCAATTGATTCAACAAGTTTAGCTCCTAAAATACTTGAAAAAAGATTTTCAGAAAAAGTTCCAATAGTTTGAATAGTAATATTTTTATTGTATTTTTGTAATGTATTTTTTATTGTTACATAATCAACATTAATACTTTGACGTCCTAAAGTTAGTATAATACCTCCTGGTTTTATATATTTGAGCGAACATAAAATTGCTTCAAGCGCCGTTTTATCTATTGCCATTTTTTGCGTCTTTTTATATCTTTAGACAATAAAGTTAATTTTACTTATTATAAGTAAAATTAAGTACAAAACATTTCGTATTAAAAATAATAAAATTTAGAATATATAAACAATGATAGAACCATTAATTTTTTTTATCATAATCGTATATATACTACTTTTTTTCTTGATATATAATTCAATTTGCAAACGTAAACATAGACATAAACATAAACATATAGTAAATATTGAAGGTACTTTTTATGAAATTCGTAATAAAAAAGATATGATTGAAAAAACGCTTTTAAATGGTCAACAATGGTCTCCAAAGATACTTGAACTTTTAAAATCTCGTATGAAACAAAAAGGACATTTTGTAAACGTGGGAGCACACATTGGTACTATAACACTTCCAATGGCAAAAATTTCTTCTAAAGTAACGGCTTTTGAACCATTTCCTAAAACTTTTAATCATTTAAAGAAAAATGTTGAACTCAACAACTTACAAAATGTTGATATATATAATCTAGCTTTAGGTGATAAATATGAAAATATTTTTTTTATGGATGATAATAACGATCGTTTAAAAAACAATAATGGAGGCATGCATGTATTTACATCTAATGATCTTCTTACAGGTAAAAGAAGTTCTTCTATGGCAAAATTAGAAAATACAGGAATTATGTCTATTCCTCTTGACAGCATGAATTTAGATAAAATAGATTTAATGCTTGTAGATATAGAAGGAATGGAAGATAAATTTTTAATTGGTGCAAAAGAAACTCTTAAAAAAGATCTTCCTGATTTACTAATTGAAATATGGAATGATGAAAAAAGAAAAGAAGAAAATATATTAATTACACAACAACAAATAATTAATAATATTATGTCTCTTGGTTACAATAAAGTTGAAAATATAGATGTTGAAGACTTTTTGTTTACAAAAAATTAATTTGCTTTTGATTGTAAAATACATAAATCAAAATTATCATTTTTATTCTAAAAAGTTGGACTATAGATGATGTGTATATTATAATATACACATTCAGAGTTAATTATTATCTTAAAATAGACAATATAAACCTTTTTTCTCTCCTTTTACATTAAAACTTGGTCGCGTATCACATTCAAGACACTTAAAAGGCATTTATACAAAAATACAAAGTTCATAATTTAAATCAAGTTTTGGAGTTTGAATTGTAAAATATTTTTATTTTACAATGTTTGTTTATCTCAAATGAATATCCAGACAGTAAATTAATATTCTTTTTACAATTCACATGTGTCCCCAGAACAAAATTTTGATCCTGCTGGAATATTGTTTTTCACGCTCTTGTAGTCAATAGGCTTGAACTGACTCTTGCGTTTTTCATATTCTTCAAAAGTTAGAGGCTCATAGGGGGCTTGACAATATCCATGTCCAGAATGTGGTAGCATGCTCACTGACTTCAGATTTGGTATAAACATAGCCAATAATTTCTCCAAATCGGGTCCGTCTTTCTCTTTATCAAAATAAATTGTAGCGGAAACACAATTATCAGCATAATGCTTTTGCATCATTTGTACTACAGAAAATTGTTCCCATGGAGACACTTCTTCACACGGACGAACATCACCGTGATCGATTACAAATTCAAATACATAAGTATTCTCAGAAACGATATCTTTTTCAAACGGCACACCTGCAGCTATTAGTGGTTCAATTAGTGGAGATGTCATACCGATCCGCACACGGCGAATAGCATATCTGCTAACTGGGTAATGCACACCAGGTGTTGCTCCTGCAAGAAGAGAAATGGAACCACTCGGCTTGACAGTTGTTATTCTAACCGCGGCTGGTACACCTGCTTCTTTAGCAAGACGTGTGTTTGTTTCACGAACAACTTTATACCCTTGACGAAGAAACGAAATCATCTTTGTATAATTCATTTGACCCCACTCCTCTGAATCAGACTTACTAGCCCATTGAGCAATTCCGGAAATGCTAACTCCGATACGACGATTTTTAGCAATTACAGCATTCGTTTCTGGACGATGAGTTGGTAGTAGAGATACTGTTGATGCATATAACGTAGCGTATTCGAGAGCTTTGTAAAACTTTTGTGGGTTAGAACATTTAGGGGGGAATACCTCTGCCAAATTGCACAATTCAAAGTTCTCCAACGGAATTTCACCGCAGTTGGGAAAAAGCACTCCGCTCCAATGAGCTTTTGCATCATCAGCTTTTGATACAACAGCAACAGTGTGATTATCGTCAACTGTAATATTGTATACTGTATGATCACCCTCGAGTTCTTCTATTTCAGAAATTTGATGATTATAATCATCTACCATTTTCTTAAATTCTCGCCACCCTTTTGCAATATAACAATTGTCACTTTTTCTATTAAACCTATGAGAAATATCTTTTGCTTTGCAAGCAGTTTCCCAATCAATTTTTGATACATTTTCTTTTTCCTCGCATAGATCTTTGTAAATCATTGCCTGTTCATGAAAATTTAGCCTAGCCTTCTCTTCAAATGTGATCTTTTGACCTCGCTTTCTACTTTCAATTGATTCTTGTTTAGTATTAGCACACGATACAGAACAATAAGCTTGTTCTCGTTTACTCCAGACAGCATAAAATTCTTCTTGACAATTTTCGCAGTTACGAATTATTTTTACATCTGTCTCAGAAAACCTTGTTGTTTTCAATCCTGATTCTTTAGCAAGAATTTCCAAATTATTAGACTGTTCAATATCAAGTTTGCGTTTTAGTTGTGTCATACGAGCGGCTGCTTTTTCACGCATTTCAGGTGTTTGTGCATCGCTCAACATTTTTCTATATTCTGGATTTGAACATCTTTCAACCGCTTTTGAAGCAATCAAATCCTTTGATTCTTGAGAATGTTGTCTTCCATACATTGGATTACCATCTCCTCTATATTGCTCATTATGATGAGATGTATGTTCACTAGGCGTTGTAATTTCTAAATTATCAGGATTGTTATTCTGTTTATTTTCATCCTTGTGATGAACTACAACACCGTTAGTTTTACAACAACCAGTATAACCTTCTTTAAAATTTTTGTAAAACTTTTTTGTTTCATAAAATTCCTTAATCATTCTGTGTTCAACCAATTTTTTACCTTTTGAATACACAACGATATAATCATTTTTTCCATTTTTACATTTTTTAAACATTGGCAACGAATCATTCTTTTTCAAATCTTTTGCTTCTACAATTCGCCCATCATTTGTCAAACATTTGTGATTAGATGTGACGTCAACAAATTCTCCTTTATGCTTTTTGCCAAAATGAATACGAAGCAATTTTTGATTATGCCCAGTAACACGTGGATTTCTACCCCATTTGATTGACACTTCCATTGTTTCCTTGTTAATTGAATATACTGGAACATCTTTACCTTCTTCAGCAAGTTGTTTGATACTAACAGAATTGCGCCCATCGGCTACTCCAATTAAAGTATCTCCACTAAAACATGGGTTTACCATTGTTGCTTCATCTGGAAGTTCTTTACCAGACCGACCATACTTTTGAATATTGTATAAGTTGATCATTCCAGGCTCACCATTATCAAGAATGCGACGAGCAAGTTCGGGAATATATGAAAAATCTTCATAACCACGATCTGCACGTAGAACAACAGAGTTATTACTCAACCATCCAATAGCAGAACGTTCTGGATTAATTTCGTAATTCTTCAGATTCATAAAGTCTTTGTCGTCTACATCACCAAGGCAAATTTCTGCGCTGTTGTGAGACAAATACCCATTGCAAAAGAATTCATGACGATTTTCAACTTCAATATCGTATGTCTCTTCTTCTACGTCTTCAACAACTTCAACAACTTCAATTGGAGTAAAAGAACATTCCCCATACTGTTTTGCATATGCATCAATATTAAATTGCTTGTTTTTATACAAACCATATAAAGTTTTAACTTTTGGAGTTGTTTCAAAACTATTTGGGAATCCATTTGCATTTTGTGATTTTGAATTCGATCGAAGATTTTTAATAAGCTCGGGAATCTCTGAAAATTCTGTTTGAGATTTCTTTGTAATCAAACTCAAATTATGAATTTTTTGCCAGATATCCTTTCTGCTCGGATGTTGTGTTGTACAAATATTCAATCTACTTTCAATACCACAAGAATACAGAACATTTTGCAAATCACGAGCAAATTTTTCATAAACAGTAGAAACAACAATAATAGGTCTGTTACCAGTACAACCATCTCCATCTGTAACACCGGCTACATATGCTAGCTTAACATGATGACGTGCTTTCAAGATAAATTCGGGTACTCGAATCTCAGTATTAGCTTGCTTAAAGTTCTTGTCGAAATACCACGCAAGTTGTTTTGATTGACAATGAACCATTAAACTATTTTCATCTTTTCGTTTCTTGAGAGTAACATGAAGATTTTCACCAAAACGTTCAAGTTGCTCTCTAGCCTTTTCAGCGATATCCATTTCGTCAAGACCAAAAACCAAAGAAACATATGCATTAAAACCATTTTTAACATAATTTGGATATGTATATCCATCTGCATGAAATAATCCTACAAACCAAGCCATATCAGAATCTAGTTCAGGAATAATAATATCTTTACAAGTTGTGCTATGAGATGATGGCTTTTCATAACTCCATTCTGGTAGAGAAGTTTCTTGACCTTCAATACAATCTCTCGCTCCAATAAGACGATCTCCTTTTACAAGTTCAGATGCCATTTTCCAAGTGTAATCAGAATAAGAGGTTGCAATTGCAACACGATGATTTGGTGTGCATCTAAAATCACCATCTTGAGTAATAATCTTTACTAACTTTTGAACACCTTGTACAAATTTATTCGTAATTTTTTCATACCCATTAAAAGTCAATGCTTCTTGACCAATTTCTACATCTTTGATAGGAATTAATCCGAATCTGGTATGAACAAGAGCATCGCCTGGTAGACATCTTCTAACGTTACCAGCAACCACACAAGCGCCAATAGCGTTAAAGACGTCTGCTACAAGACGCGTATGAGAGTACGGCTTGTCAACTTCAACGTCAACCTCTCGCCATTCACTTGTCGCTTGTTCCAAATCTTCAGACTTGAACTCTTTCCATGTCTTAGAAGTACATTGCAACCTTCCAATACAGAAAGCATCCAAATAGCTTTCAATGCGAACGTGCATTTGCTTAAGAGGATCAAATCCAGATGCGGTACCTCCAAAACCTTTGATTGGTTCTCCATGTGCTCGAATTTGCGAATAATCAAAAATAGGAAACTTGTTCTTACCGTAACGAGGACTATTAATATAGGAACACATCAACTTGATAAGACTTTCTACCCAACCTTCTCGAGAGTCAGGAATGACAAAAATTTCAGAATCATTCTTGTCAGGCATGGTAGCTTCTCCACGCCAGTTTGTTGTAAATCCAACACCAACACCGTTCATCAGTCCATCCATAGTCCACTCGGCAGAATGGACAAAATCGTCTTTTGTATCGGTAGCACTACAGTTGTTTAATGACATTGATCCTCGTTTATATGTAAATTCAGTTCCCATCATCCAAAGTCCTCGCCCAGGTGGCAGCCACTCCATATTGAACAAAGACAGGGCCATATTTGACGCAAATGTTTGCCATTTTTCATCTTCCCATAGAAGAGATGAACGGCAAAAATGTTCTTTGCGAATGGACATACAACCTTCAACAACACGAATAACAACATCGCACCAATCTTCATTATTTCTACTATATGTACGACGAAATACTAGTTCTCCAAGACCATTAAATCCAAAATTTGGAGTAAGATTTTTTAAATTTTCGATAATATTTTCATTCAATTTAAATCGCTGAATAACAGGTTGAAAATTTTGCTGGGATGACATTTAAGTTTTATTTTATTTTTAATATTTCAATCTTAAATCTCAATTTTATTTTTGCAAATTTGTAGAGTGTAAATATTTACTTTTTTATTTATAAAATATTTCGGTGTATTAAGTAAAATGAAGAATTCGTATAGCTCTGTATCTAATTTTGGATCAAATCAATACACTCCTTTAGATAATCCTTTGACTTATTGTATTGGAAATAATTTGGAACAGCATTTTTTACATGGAGGAAATCAATCAAACATTGGGAATGACAGCAAGAATTGCCAACTTTTTATGTCTGATTATTGCGCAGCTGGATGGGATAAATTTTGTGAATTTGAGTCAAAAAATAAGACTAAAACATTTGCAACAGATAAATACTCTTGTGCAAAAGATAGCACCTGTTCAAATACTGCAGGAAATTTATTAATTGCAAATACTGCTGCTAGAAAATACTTACTTAACATGCATAACGCGCGTGAACAATATGAACCTTTTGATCCAACTGTAGCTAATTCTCCTATGATTAGGTATTGGGTTAGCGAAAATGGAGGTGGTATACCAGAATATGCAGTTGATCCAAAATCTATTGATCAAGATGTATTGATGGATAAAATTTTAGCGGATCCAAATATCGCTTTTAGTATTTTAATCAACATATACAATACTATGAAAAGACATGGAACTCTTTCGTCACTAAAAACAACAAAAATAGGAAATTTTTACAATTCTCATCCGTTTTTTAAAGAAAAAGGTGGAGTTTAAAAATTTAATATGTAATTATTGGTAAATAAAATCAATAATTACAATAAATTCTACACATTATTATAAAAATTCAAAGGGATAAAAGATTGTATCATTCCTACAAAGCTGTTTGGATTTTCTCTTTTAATCATTAAAGGGTAAGCAAAATAATTGATTGGCATTTCAAAAAAATAACTACATTTTCTTTTTAGTTTATTATATATATTATCAGAGCAATTATTATTATTTTTTTTTACATAAACATTTTGTAAGCTTTTCAATTTATCTAAATCATCTATATGACATAATTTATATTGTATTACTTTTCTTTCTTTACATTGACTCATTTGACCAGCATGTAATAAATCACAGTCAAATAAAAATGCAGTTCCTGATTTTCCATGTATATTCACAATTTTAGACCATACAAAAGGATAAGTTTTATTACTACCAGGGCAGACAGAAAGAAAATCTCCGTTATATTTGTACAAAATAAGAGTATATACGGTATGTTTGGTACCAAATATATTTTTACTAGAAGTTACATCTCGATGAAAAGTAGAAAGTGAACCATTATTTATTTTGTATACATAATCTATAAAAATATAACCAGGTGGTAAAACCTTTAATACATCTTTTTTTAGTTGATCTGAAGGATAATGATGAGTTTCTTCAGAGTAATTTGGATTATAAAATGTCATAAATCCATCTTTTTCTAATGTTCTAGATTTCAAAGTAGTTTCATAATTTTCAATATTATAATATAAAATATACAATAAAATTATTACTAAAATTATTATTTTTGAATTGTATTTCATACTTATATTTTATACTATATATAAAATATAAATTTTAAAAATGAATGATAAAACATATTGATTATTTTCTCTTACATTTATCTTTAAGTTTGTCTCTTAGAATTTTTTTATCTTTTATTTCTTTTTCTTCATAAAATTTTAAATTTTCACTGTCTAATTTTACGTTAAAACCGGCTTCAATTGCTTTTTGACATCCTTTTTTTCCTTCTTCGTAAAAACCCGCATACCATCCTGCAATTCCAAGTAAATGCCATCTTTTATAATCATATACTTGTTTATCAACAAATAAAATGCAATGTTCAGGATATGAAAGATTACAAGCCAAAGAGGCAAATGTATAACAAAGTAACCAATTTTTGACATCTTTGTAATGTTCTATAATTTTGATAAGAGGTTCAACTCTTTCAGTATGCTCAAAAGCTTGCAAATACCACTTTATTGAATCATGCCACGGTTTTTTTAGTATTTCTGATAATTCTCCACATGAAAAATATGCTTGAAATTTTTCTTCCCAAAATCCTTGCAATGTAGTTCTGAGAGAATAATATTTGAAAGCGTTTTCGTTTTCTTTCAAACAAGAAAATGTTTGTGCAAGGTAAAAAACTGTTCGAGGTTCGGTTGGATTTTCTTTGTGCTCTTGTAAAAGAAGAATCTTATCGCGTTCAAAACGTTTTGAAGATTTGTCATCGTCGGCCGTACGATCTTGATATAGTAGTATTTCTGGTGGAACACGAATTTGTGTATCACCAGCGCGTTCAGCTTCTTCATCGTTTTGAAATCTTGTGTTTTTCATCAATTCGTGAACTTTTCCAAAATAACGCCAACCTTGACGAGCTTTAACCAGACGAAGATTATAATATTTAACATGTTGACCACTCCACCATTCTTGACAAACAAGAAATCCGGTTGTTGGAGATTTTAGTTGATGTGAACAAAATTTTTTTAGTTGTTCTCCACCTTTTAATTCATCGTTTGTGTCCATGAGAAGAAAAAAATCAATATCTTCAAAAGTATCTGCAAATTCTAATAACGTATTTCTGGAAGTTGAAAAATCAATAAATTCACCTTGTTTTAATCGAAAAGAAATATTGTGTTTTTGACAAAATAATGATGCTATTTCAATAGTATTATCTTCTGATCCGGTGTCATACATTACTATTGAATTTACATTACCTAAAACACTGTTTAAAGTTACGTGTAATCTTTTATTTTCATTTTTAACCATAATAACTAATGCTATATGAGCGTTTTTATTCATTTGTATTAAAATAACTACTCTTTAATATAAACAAATCAAAGTCTTTGTGGTCGATAAAGAGACATTTCTTCAGAAGTATATGGTGTATACATTGGTAGTTTATATTTTGCAAGAGACTCGAGAACTGTAGGTATAATTTTGTATTCAGGTCTGTCTTTTTTTGGATCTGCCTTTTCTAATTTGAGCAAATGATCTAAGAAAGTGTTTATCGACCATTCAATTGTGCTAACTTGGTGAGGATTATTTGGTATAGGTTTAAATCGTTTCCAACGAAAAAAGGAGCCATGGTTTGCGGCAAACATTGGTGGATTTTGACCACTTGGAAGTGGCATAACAGCTTGTGTTTTAATTCTTTTTTCTGTGTCGGCATGTAAATAATTGTTTGATATTGTAGTGCGCCATCCTATAAAAAGACGCATCATATCGTATTTACTTTTTTGCGCAACTACCTCGTGAAGAATATACTGTGGAAAAATAATCATATGACCTGGTGGTACAGTAAATTTGTATCGATACGCACTTATAGTATCAATTTCATTTTCTGGTATTGTAGCAAAGCCTTTTTTTAATTCTTTTTGTTTTTTTCCTAGATGTGAACCGGGAATACAAGAAAAATATTGATCGTATTCATCAAGATTTAACCATCCGCCAAAAAGTTCATCATTATCTTCTATTTTTTCTGGTGGAATAACGTCTCTGTGCCAAGACTCTTTAGATGGTTCTTGACTTTTTTGACGATACATCATACGATCAAATAACATCTCAAGTTTTGTTTCTTCTCGAAGTTTTTTATTTACGTAAGAATTTATTAATTTTTTAAACAACGGAGATACTGCTTCTCTACATTGTTTGCGCAAATCACGAACTAGATCATTGTGAAATGAAGCAGGATTACCTAAAGCTGCAAATCCACCAAGAACATATACAATTGGATTTCCTGAAATATCTAAATCCGGGTTAGTTTTATCTCTCAAGTATTCAGGAAATTCTTGCAAAGTATTAATAAATTCTTTTCTTAGTTCTGGTAAATTACTTGGATCTATAATAGGTATTGTAACAACTCCAAGTCTTTTAAGAGCTTTAAATCCTTTTATGTTGTAATCTCCTTGTGAAACCCAAGAATCTGATATTTTTATAATTTCACCATAATATTGTAAAATAGTTTCAGCTACTTGTATATTACCGTGCTTTTGAAATAAACAAGTGTAAGAACTATCAATTAAAAGTTCTTTTGCTATTGGTGAAATGTCTTTTAACAAATCTGTATTCAAAGTTTTGCAAAAATCTTTAACAATTTTTTCTTCCATTTGAATCTTTATTATTACAATAAAAATTCAAATTCAAATTCATAATTATAATCAGATAAATGAATAAGTTGTATAAACTTTGTTATACAACTTATTACTTATTGACAATTCTAGCTAGTTATCCAGTCAAGACCTGAGATTAAAAATTAATAATGAAATTTTAGTTTTTGATTTTCGTCTGATAGTTCAAAAAATTTTTGATTTAATATTTTTAATCTTTTGTAAATATAAATGAAAAGTTCACATAAAACTTTAGTACGTATGTTATTATTATTAGGATTCATAATTTGTAGTGTATTGGCTATTTATTTTAAATATAATGATTCTAAAAAAGATGATTCCGAAACAGATGATTCAGAAAAAGATGATACAAGTATGTCATCTTGGCAAACGCCAACATATGCAGCGGTAGTATTTTTTATTTTATTCGTTCTTTTTAATGGGTATGTTATGATTAACGATCGTAACAAAGATTTAAAACTTGAAAAGGTCAAATGGAAATATTGGGAAGAAGATTGGGATGGAAAAGGATATTCCGTACAATCCCATTATTGATAGTTAAAATTCTTTACATAGTTTAATATTCAATGAATTTTGGAGCAAGTGTAAAAAATAACTACCGCGACCATCTATAACAGACGAAATTTCTTCAATAAGTTTAAAAATTGATTGTTTTTTTGTTACTTGTCGAAGGTTATCAAACTGCTTTCCATGCCTTTTTATTCCGGTTTTTCTAGAAATTTCAGTTTGTACAAAAAAGTTTTCAAATACTGGAGATACAGTCTCTATGTAATTGATAATTTCTAACATTTCTTTGTTAATATTTTTTTTATTATGATATGCATAATTACGAATTCTGTTTCTATATTCAAGTGTTTTTCTAACAAAGAAACCAAAACTTTCTTTCATTAAAGGCCGAGTTTTACGATCAGAAGCATGACATTTTTTTGCGTTTATACGAAAGATTAAGGCTCTTTTTTGAGATAAAGTATTAAATTCTTTTATTCTAGCTATAAGCAAAATACCAGTACCTTTTGACCAAATGTCAGGATCATGACACAATATTATATCAAGACACTTGTCTAATAGCATACTGTGTTCTTCAGATGCTATTACTCCAATATCAATTCTTTTCTCTCTTTTTGCTTGATGAGCTTGAAAAAATAAATTCTGCGCTTGAATGTTTATGAATGGCATGTATGATTCTTAACAAAATATTGACTTAAAAAATCAATTTTATTAGACTCAGATTGTAAAATAAAATATTTTACAATTCAAAACTATTAAATAATAAATGAGTTGTTTATTTAATAGTTTAAGCTATTTTATTAATAATGATAGTTTCACAATAAGACAGACAATATGTGATTATTTAGAGGAAAATAAACCAATTATAGATGGTTTGAATACAAAAGAAATATTACAATACGAGAATGATAATTATATTCAAAACATGAGAAATCCATCTACTTGGGGTGGAGCTATTGAAATACAATCTGCATGTAATATCTGGAATTTAAGAATATTTGTATTAAATAATAGAGATAGTGGAAATAGAGCTATAGAATTTATACAAGTATTTGGACAATACGATAGAACTATATACTTAAATTGGACTGGTGGTCATTACGAACCTGTTAGAAATTAAACATTTTGAAACAACTAAATTCATAAATTTGAATTTTTAATCTATAAATACACAAAATAAATAAAAATGCAAACCACTATATCTAAAATAGCAAGTCTACCAGACAAAGAATTTTGCAAATATATCGAAACAGAATCTCTTTGTCTTCTTCATAAAATTAAGCTATACACTGATGATATTTATTATAATACTGGAAAATCTTCTGGGTTAACAGATTGGCGGTACGATTATATAAAAGAAGCTTTAAATAAAAGAGATCCTGATTATATTGTTCCAACAGGAACACGTATAAGAGAATACGAAAATCGTACTGAACTACCTTTTTGGCTTGGTAGCATGGATAAAAAGAAAGATGAAAAAGAAATATCAAAATGGATATCTTGTAATAAAACAAAACAATTTTTAATTGAAGACAAACTTGATGGTGTTTCTTGCTTAATTAGTATAAAATCTGGAAAAGTAAAAATTTTCACACGAGGTGATGGTAAAATTGGAGCAGATATATCTTATTTGTCTCAATATATAAGAAACATACCAAAAAACTTGAAATTAACTATCTTTTTAAGAGGTGAACTAATTATTAATTACAAACTTTTTAAAGAAAAAT
>Ga0209443_1000106_pt1 | contig 51360 bp, 40 predicted proteins | sample LauGreBMM110DCMD_2_FD_187571 | JGI IMG/M metagenome (GOLD analysis project Ga0209443, IMG submission 187571) | Freshwater lake microbial communities from Lake Michigan, USA - Su13.BD.MM110.DCMD (SPAdes) (version 2) | ecosystem: Environmental > Aquatic > Freshwater > Lake | place: Lake Michigan... | reverse complement strand
CCGTCGTAGGATTTCTTCAGGATTTGGATGACCTCATTGATGGTTTCTCGCAGTTGCTCTTTGTCTTTGATCTCCCAAACGATACATAGCGCACGGACCACGCGGTGGCAAAGGCCTCGAGAACGTGCAGCCCCATTTTCGGAGGCTACATTGGTCAGGAAGTGGTAGACGTCCTTGTCTGTTTTGAGGCGATAGCCCACGTCAAAGAAGTCCTCGTAATTTGTCATTTGAATCTTCCCATCTTCTAATAATTTTTTAGTAAGGAGTAGGGTATCAATCACAAATTTGTTGGTCACGGCTGTGAATCCCGAGGTAAGCACCGAAAAGTGAGCCTCGTTGCTAGGATCATGCAGCTGGTTGGTGATGTGGGGCAAGATCCCTAGGGAAATGTCGTCGTGGTGTGGCCCAGTATGCAGCAGCACCTCATTTTTCTCTTGTTCTAGCCCTTTGGATATTTTGGCGGAAATACTCTGGATCACCTGGTTTACCGTGTCTTCGGAGAGGTTCGGGATTTGCTTGCAGTAGGGATCTGCCTTTAAATCTTCCAACTTGAGTCGGTGTCCGTAGCTATTCTTTTTCTTACAGAGTTCAATGACGGCTCGCTCAGTTTTTTCAAAAGTCCAGGAGCCAGTTGAATAATAGGAATCAATGGAGTCCGTGAGTTTGACCGCAGCGCCTCGGGTTAAGTAAAATCTTCCTTGAACTAGTTTTTGGAGGATGGTAGCTGGAAACTGGGTGTTGGGGCCAGACTCCAAGGAATCTCGGACAATGCCAGCCTTGGCTTCACCTGCAGCAATGACAATTCCCACTGCATTTGGGTTGTAGACGATGGTGTCCAAGCCAATGGTGATCACGAGTCGGTTGGCCGAAATCTCGATGCCACCAAGGTCGCCTGCAGCCACCGCTTGAGTTTCAAAGTTGGTTTCAGTTAGACGGGTAACGGAGTAGGGATGTGATCCTCTGGTATTGAAGGCGATGTGTCCATCAGGGCCTATGCCACCAAGGAAAAAGCCAATCCCTCCCTTTGCGCGGATTCGTTGCTCGTAGTCACCGCACCATTGATCAATTAGGTAGATGGAGGTTTGCTGGAGTTGCTCGAGTTCATTGATGGGGTCTCTGAAGCGTAGGCTTAGGTCTACCTTTAAGTCGGGGAATATTTTGCTAAAATGCTTGCCTTCAGCCAAGCGAATCTCATCTGAATTGATAAGGATGGCCTTTTCTTTGGAGAGCCCAAATCCGCTGAGGTAAAACTTGTTGACGTAATCGTAAAAGCTATTGTGCTGCTTGGAGGAGATGGGGTAAAACTCATCGATTTGCACAAAGGTGAGTTCGCTGAGGCTAGGTTGGGGGGTGTTTCCCAAACCGTATTTTTCCCGAACCTCCTTGCCTTTTTTGCTGTCCCAATTTTCAAGAAGGTACTGCGTCCACTTGATAAAGTATTCTGGGGTCTTGCCGGTAGGTAAGCTGACCACTCCTTCTGGATTTGCAGCCACCCATTCCAGAAAACGGCAGGCGGTAAGGAGGCCGAGCTTGGGGAAGTTGTCTACTAAAAGGTAGGGGAGCTGGGTGGTCATTTTGGTGACTCCAGACTCGGCTAGGAAAGCCTTTTCAACTTCGGAAAACTGGGTGTTTGCGTGCATGGGAATGGCTGTTGAAGGAGTAAAACTAGAACTTCCCAAGCTTCTGGAGCCTTCAATGAAGCCAAAGGCAGCTGGAATTGGGATAATCAAAACTACAAAAAAACAGGTGTATAAACCGAATACTTTATTAAAAAAATTAAGAAAGATTTATCTATAAATAAAAAATATAATAAATGACATTAGGTAAATTTTGGTCAACAGCAGACGGTCCACAGTTGACAGCCCACTTTCCTAAATTTCAAAACTTATTTCCCTTGTTTCTTGTAATAAAGTTAATAATCACAGGAATCAATCGAGGAGGCAATGGTGTGATTCCCCCTTGAAGGGGGTAAGGGGGATTTAACGAATTTGTTAAACTGAGCCTACCATGGCTTTCTAGTTTAGCGAAGGATAAAAAAAAATACCTCAGAGACTCCTCTGAGGCATTTAATGGCTTTGGGCCCGTATATGTTTGGATTAGGCGGTTACGCCAAGGGCCTTGGCCATAGTCGCTCCGATTTCCGCAGGAGATTCAGCGACCAAGATTCCATTTTCTCGCATGATTCTCATTTTTGCTGCTGCCGTATCGTCGGCACCGCCGATGATGGCACCTGCGTGACCCATTCTACGTCCTGGAGGAGCTGTTTGACCAGCAATAAATCCTACAACTGGCTTTTTATTGCCTGTTTCTCGGATCCAGCGTGCTGCTTCAGCTTCGTAATTTCCACCGATTTCTCCGATCATTATGATCGCATCAGTTTCGGGATCATTCATCAATAACTCAACCGCCTGCTTCGTAGAGGTTCCAATAATTGGATCGCCTCCAATGCCAATCGCGGTAGAAACGCCAAGACCGGCTTTTGCTACCTGATCCGCAGCTTCGTAGGTTAAGGTTCCAGATTTGGAGACAATACCAATTCTACCTGATTTAAACACAAAGCCAGGCATGATTCCCACCTTCGTTTCACCTGGAGTGATTACGCCAGGGCAGTTGGGGCCGATCAGGGTACAACCTCTTTCTTTGATATAGGGCTTTGCACGCATCATGTCTGCCACGGGAATTCCTTCAGTGATGGCAATGATAATTTTAATGCCAGCATCAGCAGCTTCCATAATGGCATCAGCAGCAAAAGCAGGGGGTACGAAAATGATTGAGGTGTCAGCTCCCGTTTTCTGTACGGCTTCTTCTACCGAATTGAACACTGGTCTTTCCAAATGCAACGTTCCGCCTTTGCCTGGAGTGACTCCACCCACTACCTGGGTACCGTACTCGATCATTTGCTGGGCGTGAAAAGAGCCTTCAGTTCCTGTGAAGCCCTGAACGATTACTTTAGAATTTTTATTGACGAGTACACTCATGATGCGCTGATTATAGTTTCGCACAAAAGTAGAAGAAAGCACCCCCCATTCAAAAGAAAAAAGCAACATTCTACAGGTAATTTGATGCGGTCGAGTAAAGCTTTGTTATCCGCTAGTCGATTCGCAAAAAGTAAACTCTCCTTTCCTGCTTTTTGTAGCACTGCTTTTAATCCACAATTGAAAATCCTTTCTTAGATTAAGGCAGATTGTGATTTTTTGATTCTAAAAAATTAACTTTGAAATGGGGGTTGTTAAAGTAAAATAATTAAACTCTAGCACCCACCAAGACTAGATTCATGCTGCTAAAAACCACTTCGCTAAGCTTTGCCTATCCTGGGCAGCCCAGCCTTTCCTTTCCCGATTTTTCACTTTCTGGGGGGGAGGCCTTACTCCTTTTAGGTAAATCTGGGTCTGGGAAAACTACCTTCCTGAATCTGCTCGCAGGACTCCTCAGCCTCAGCCATGGTGAAGTAATCCTAGATGGGACTGTCCTTTCTTCCCTTCAAGGTCATCGTTTGGACTTGTTTCGAGGGCAGCATATTGGAATTGTATTCCAAAAGCCACACTTGATTGCCGCCCTCACCGTGAAACAGAACTTGGAGCTGGCGCAATTTTTAAGCAAGAAAAAAGGACCTTCGCCCCTGTCCCTACTTCAAGACCTGGGCATCGCTAGCAAAGCATCCGCAGCGGTGGGTACCTTGAGTGAAGGAGAAGCGCAGCGAGTATCCATCGCTCGTGCCTTGATCAATACACCCAAACTGATCCTAGCTGATGAACCTACTTCCAGCTTGGATGACGAACATGCACAGCGGGTGATCACACTTTTAAAAAGTGAGGCTGCCAAAATAGGAGCGGCCCTTGTGATCGTTACACACGACCAGCGTGTTAAATCAGAAGTTTCACAGGTACTTGAACTGAAAAGCGAATGAATCTCCTCACCCTCAGTTGGAAATACCTCAGCTTTCGGCCACTTGCTACTGGCTTGAATGTGATTTTATTGGCCTTTGGGCTTGCCATCATCACTGTTTTGCTTCTTGTTCAACATCAGTTTGAGGAAAAAATGACCCGTGATGCTGCTGGGATCGATCTGGTAGTAGGAGCTAAAGGAAGCCCGCTCCAGTTGATTCTTTCCTCGGTTTACCACATTGATTTTCCGACAGGAAATATCAAGATGGAGGAGGCGCAACGCATTTCGCGAAGTCGCTTGGTGAAGCAAGTCATCCCGCTTGCCATGGGTGATAATGTCCAAGGCCTTCGAATCTTGGGTACCAATCACGATTATTTGGACCTCTATTCGGTAAAATTCGCAGTTGGAAAAGCCTGGGAGCAGCCTTTTGAGGTGACTCTGGGGGCAGAAAGTGCCCAGATTCTCGGGTTGAAGCTTGGAGATACCTTTAGTGGAAGTCACGGAATCAGCGTGGGGAGCCATGACCACGACCAACATGCGTTTACCGTAACGGGTATTTTGGCGCCCAGCGGAAAAGTGGTCGATCGACTCGTGCTCACCAGCATTGAATCGGTCTGGTATACCCATGATGAAGAAGGCGGAGCCGAACCAGATACCATTACACAAGGAGAGGAAGAGCCTCTTGCTGTGGAAGAAGGTACAGAACTGGGGATTGATCCGCATCTGCAACCGGTTACCGCTCGGGGCTTTCCGGTCACGGATCAGGACAGGGAAGTGACCACATTATTAGTTCGCTACCGCAATCCCATGGCGGCCATACAGCTCCCACGCATGATCAATTCGGGTACCTCCATGCAGGCAGCTTCACCTGCATTTGAAATGTCTCGCTTATTTGAATTGCTAGGAGTAGGCATCAGTCTATTGCAGGGCTTGGCCATAGCCTTAGTGGTCATTGCGGGCTTGAGCATATTTATCGCACTCTACAATTCACTCAAGGAGCGGAAATACGACCTGGCTATCTTACGCACCCTGGGCGCTTCTCGTGGGCAACTGGTAGGTTTAGTATTTTTGGAAGGCATCTCCCTGACGATACTGGGCGCTATTTTTGGTATTGCTTTTGGGCATGGCTTTTTGGCACTTATCGTGGAACTTACTTCCCAAGAGCTGGTTTCCTTAGTGGATCCATGGGTATTCCTAACCGAAGAACTATTGATTTTCGGTTATGCCTTGGCCGTTGGAATCGTAGCCTCACTGATCCCTGCTTGGTCTGCCTACCAAACGAGTATTGCAAAGCAGCTCACAAAAACGTAATTAGCATAAAATTTAAAGCAAGATGAAAAAAGGAGCTTTCCTTATCTGTTTAATTTTGGCTCTAGCCACTTTTTCACATAATTCTCAGGCCCAAGGGGTTTGGAAAAGTTTGTCTGAGGTGACTTACAAAATCAGTAAAGACAATTTTGGAGAATTGTATGTTCCTGTTTTCTCGGAGAACATCAAAAAATTGGAAGGAAAAGTAGTGGAGGCAGATGGCTACATCATTCCGTTCGAAGGCATGTTTAAACCTACTCAAATCATCTTGTCGAGTCTACCTCTTGCAGAATGTTTTTTTTGTGGTTCGGGTGGACCGGAAACCGTCATGGAAGTGATGCTTAGTTCCCCCATCAAATACACCTCTAAGCGGGTGAAGGTACGGGGTAAGCTAACCCTGAATACTGCCGACCCTGAAAAGCTGATGTACATCCTCAAGGAAGGAAAGCTAGTAGAGAATTAAGTGTTTGATTAGCCCTTATTAGCCTTTAGATAGTCTTGCACCTTGCCTTGAAATTTTCCTAATATATCCAGGCTGACTTTCCCTACTTTTCCAGAACCCACTTTTCGATCGTCAATCTGTGTAACTGGCAAGATAATCTTGGTGGTGGCAGAGATGAATGCTTCATCTGCTTCCCAAACCTCAGCTAGGGAAATAGGTCGGACTTGCACATTCCCAGCAATAGCTAGCAAATGCTTTCTGGTGATGCCCATCAGGATGTGCCGATCTGGGGTGGAGATGATCCCATCTTTGACAATAAAAAAATTACTCCTCGAACTTTCACTTACCTGGCCGTCCCAGTGGTAGATTACATCTTCTGCTCCCTGAGCATTCCACTGCACACTATGCCAAACCGGTAGTGTATAATTGGTGGTCTTAATGTCAGCAATCGCGCGGACGTGTTCTAGACTGATCAGCTTGACGCCATTCTGGTATTTTTCCTCGGATGGGAAACTCAATTCTTCTCCAAACATAAAAAGCTTACCCGTTGCAGGGGAGAAGTGGTCTTCTGAAACTCCCCCCGTCAACACCATTCGAATACCTCCTTGCTCCATGTTATTTTTTTGGATCAACTCCGCAATGATGGCACGAAGTTCTTCTCGAGAATAAGCGAGAGGCAAATAGGTTTTTGCTGCAGAGCTGATAAAGCGATCGAGGTAATCTTCCAGAAATACAGGCTGGTACGCTTGGGTGCGGAAAAAATCAAAAATACCATAACCTCGGATTACTGCCAGGTCGGCAGGATGGAGGCGAGCATCTTGGGCGGGGATGATTTCCCCATCGGCAAAACAGAATGGTTTCATAGCGCTTTAGTCAGTAATCAAAATTAGGAACTTAAATTTACATTGGCTTTGCTAATGAGCCCAGTTTCTTTTTTAATTTTAAAATTAGTTAACCAATCCCTAACTCCCATGAAACTATTTTCTACTTCTTTGATCCTGTTGCTGTCTTTTTTAGTGCTGTCTTGTGCCAATCCATTGATTGAGGCAAATAAAGAAATGAGGGCTCAAATTATAGGGGTGCATGACGAAGTGATGCCTAAAATAGGGCAACTCATGTCATTGGAAAAGAAAGCCTTGGCTCAGGCAGACAGCCTTTTAACCCAAGACAGTACGGCTACCGACGAAATTGAGGGCATGCGATCCCTTGCAGGGCAGCTCAATCAGGCCCATGAGGGGATGTTTGTATGGATGAGACAGTATTCGCTTGAGGAGGAAGGAAAAACTCCCGAAGAAATCAAAACCTACCTAGATGAGCAGCTGGTGAAAGTCAATCAAGTCAATGGGAACATCAAAGCGGCGATGGAACAGGCAGCTTCAAAGTTGAAAGATTAATTTTCCGAGGGAGGGTTTTTCAGATACTGCTCTACTCGAGGCGCATCGATGACCCCTTCGTTCATCCCCCAACTGTTGTACAAGTAGGTAGCGATTTGTGCTAAGTCCAAGGGGCTGAGGTTGGGATTGGCAGGCATGGCCTGGTTGTAGACCTGCCCATTGACCAAAATTTCGCCTTCTTTTCCATGCTTCATGATCCAGATGCTGCGGTGAATGTCTGCTTTGAAGTAGTCTGCATCCCGTAGTGGAGGGATCAATTTGCCTAGTCCACTTCCATCTTTTTGGTGACAGTTGGCGCAGTAATTTTCATAGAGCTCCTTTCCAGGAATGGCGAATTGCAGCACCTTGGCATCTGAAATTTGGGCTAAGTTATTCTCTTTAGTACTAGCTTTGGGGCTGCAGGAAAAAGTGAGTAGGCCGAGAAAAATCAAGGTTACCAGGAGTCTCATGGCTTGAGTAGTTTTGGGATATCTGCAAGTAAACGATCTACCTGTTCGGTTTTTGTTCCGTCATATACCCCACGAATCCTTCCCTGCTGGTCTACGAGTAAGAAGGCTCCACTGTGCAGAAATCCTCCGGGCTCCATGTCATCAGCCATGGTCGTCGTCAAATAGCTGGTTTGGCCAATCTCAAAAATCTTTTCCTGGTCTCCTGTCAAAAAATTCCATGTAGCAGCATTGGGTACCCCTAGTTTCTCAGCATAATCCTTAAGCACCGCTTGGGTATCGTGGGTAGGGTCAATGGTATGGCTTAGAATTCGAAAATTGGGTTCTCCCTTAAACTGTTCGTAAACCCCAAGCATTTCTTTTTTCATGATCGGGCAAATGGTAGGGCAGCTTGTAAAAAAGAAATCTGCCACATAGATTTTGCCCGCCATATCTTCCTTGCGAATGGTATCTCCTACTTGATTGACGAAAGCAAAGTCTGCAATGCTATGGTAAACCGTATCCTGATTGTCATCTACATAGCGTTCCCCAAGGATGGGTAATTCAGCCGTTTCGCTAGTTTTTTCGGAAGGAGCGCTGCAAGAAATAGTCAGGGCTAAGGGTATGAGATGGAAGAGGAGTAATTTTTTCATGGGGCTTAGCGGGATCTATATTTTTTATACAGCTTGATGGCAAGTAGGAGCACTAGGGATAGGCCCACCAATCCAACCATTCCCCAAACCATACTCATGGTGTTTTTGAGAACGATGAGAAATACGATGGCAAAGAGCAGCAGCGTAGACAGTTCGTTCCATACCCGAAGTTGGGTGGAGCTCCAGCGCGCCTTGCCTGCTTGCAGTTCGGCAAATAGCACTTGGCTGTAGCCGTGGTATACGTAGAGCAGGAAGACAAAGACCAATTTGACTTGCATAAATTCTTGTTGCAGGTATCCCCAACGGTAGGTAAGCACCCAAAAGCCAAAGATAAGGGTCAGCACTGCTGATGGCCAGGTGATGATGTACCACAACTTGCGCGCCATCAGATCGAGCTGAGGCTTCAGGATTTGTCGCTCCTGTTCGGATTTCTCTAAGGCTTCGGTTTGGTAAATAAATAGCCGCACAATGTAAAAAAGCCCTGCAAACCAAGTGACTATAAAAATGAGGTGCAGTGCCTTGACGTATTCGAATCCCATTGTCAAAATTTTACGCTAAATTAAGGGCTTCACCCTACAAACCCTCGAAAATTTTTGAAAAGGAATCAATGGTTCGTATTATTTATTGGCATCACGGTCTTGGGGGTGCTCGGGCTGATTGTCAAGGAAAGTTTTTCCGGGCAAGGAGTAGCAGCCTATCAAGATAAATTTGAGGAGGTCGGTTATTTCAGAAATGAGAACAACACGGGCCCCATCCTAAGAGTATATGCCTTTCGAACCAAGGAGCAAGATCCTGAAGTACTTAAATCCTTTGCCAACTTGCTGCCACATACAAAATATGGGCGTACCCTTGTGTTTTTTGTAGCGGAAACCTGGAAGGAACCGGTGGTATTTTCTCCCACTCCTCCCTATTTACCAAACTCTATACAAACACATCTTCTAGCGGAATACGAAAAAACCCCAATGGGAGAACAACGAGTTGTACTGCTGAAGCCATGAGAAAAAGACGAACGCTAGCGGAATTTAAGGCAGGTATTTTAGCCGGGGATAGGGTACTCCTTGCGCAGGCCATTACGTTAGTGGAAAGTGGTCTCTCTGCCGATCAGGAGCTGGCAACCGCCCTTATTCAAGAGCTTTTGCCTCACACAGGGCAGTCCTTCCGGATCGGGGTGACAGGTGTCCCCGGTGTGGGGAAAAGTAGTTTTATTGAAGTATTTGGAGAGCGGCTTTTAGATGCGGGCAAAAAAGTAGCAGTGTTGGCAGTGGATCCCAGTAGCTCCCTTTCCAAAGGAAGTATCCTTGGAGACAAAACCCGCATGGAACGTCTAGCCTTAGATAAGCGCGCCTTTATCCGACCTAGCCCTTCGAGTAGCACCTTGGGAGGGGTGGCAGGAAAAACTCGAGAGGCAATCCTCCTCTGTGAAGCCGCCGGCTTTGATTTGATTTTAGTAGAGACCGTAGGGGTTGGACAAAGTGAAACGGCCGTGAAAAGTATGGTTGACTTTTTTCTTTTGCTGCTTCTTGCTGGGGCAGGGGATGAACTTCAGGGGATCAAGAAGGGGATTGTGGAGATGGCAGATGGTTTTTTAATCCACAAGGCAGATGGGGATAATCTTGAGTTGGCGGCTCAAGCTAGGGTTGCCTATCAGAATGCAGTTCACCTTATTCCGCCAAGCGAAAAAGGCTGGGCTCCAAAAATTATGTTGGCTTCATCTGTGACAAGTATGGGCATGCAGGACTTAGCCGAAGTCTTGGCTTCCTACCAGCAACAGATGAAAGGCTCAGGGTTTTGGGAAAAAAATCGAGGGTTGCAGCGCCTTACCTGGTTAGAAGACCAAATTCAAGAACTATTAGGCCGGGCTTTTTTGAACCATACCACGGTTAAAGAGACCTTAGAACGAGAAAAGCCGTCCGTGCAATCAGGGTTACTTAGCCCGAGTATGCTCGCACATCAGGTGTTGGATCTGTTCTTAAATTCGAAGAAGTAGGCTGGCAACAAGAAAGATGCTAAGCTCAGTAAGAGCGCATCTTAAACTTCTTTTTCAATTCATTGACTGCATTGCGGAAACTGGTATCCGTCTCCATGATGTCATTGACTGTTTGGATGGCATGAATCACTGTGCTATGGTCACGGCCTCCAAAATGATAGCCGATGGATTTCAAAGAATGGTTGGTGAAATCTTTGCAAAAATACATTGACACTTGTCGGGCAATTACAATTTCTTTTTTTCTGGTTTTGTCCTTTAGCTCATCCACCTGGATGCTGTAGTAATCTGCAACCGTCTTTTGGATGAAATCAATTCCTACCTCGGTTTCAATGTCCTTGATGAAATTTTTGATGATGGATTTTGCAAGTTCTAGGCTGACATCTACGCGGTTGAGAGATCCATGGGCAATCAAAGAGATTAGGATACCTTCTAATTCCCGCACATTTGTATCGACTGTATAGGCCAGGTATTCGATCACCGTATCGGGGATATTAATCCCTTCTGACTCCATTTTTCGACGGATGATAGCCACTCTCGTTTCAAAATCTGGCATTTGGAGATCTGCCGTCAGACCCCACTTAAATCGAGAAAGTAGTCGCTCTTCCAAACCTTTGAGATCCCTTGGAGGACAGTCCGAGGTCATGATGATCTGTTTTTTATTTTGGTGGAGGTGGTTAAAAATATGGAAGAACATCTCCTGGGTTCGGTCCTTACCTGCCAAAAACTGAATGTCATCAATGATCAAGACATCCACTTGCATATAAAAGTTAGTAAAGTTCTTCACATTGCCATCTTTGATGGAATCCATGAATTGGTTTACAAACTTTTCGGAAGACACGTAGAGCACAAATTTTTCTCCAGGTCCATTTTTTATTTCGTTGCCAATAGCTTGTACCAAGTGCGTTTTTCCCAAGCCTACTCCTCCATATACCATCAATGGATTGAAGGAAGTAATGCCGGGTTTGCTTGCCACTGCATAGCCTGCTGATCGAGCCAGTCGATTGCAATCGCCCTCAATGTAACTTATAAAGGTGTAATTGGGATTTAGATTGCTCTGGGTAAGTAGCCCCGCATCTAAGGATTGCATTTCAAATGGGGTCTTTACCTCATTGGTAATGTGCCCACCTTTCTTATTGGAGGCATTTCCTTGCGGAAAGGATACCACATAGGGTTGATTACTTGGATTGCCTTTGTCCACCACCACTGCATATTCAAGTCTGCCTGCGGCACCTAAAGTATTTTTGATTGCCAGTTTGAGCTCTTCTACATAATTGTCCTCCAGCCACTCGTAAAAAAATTGGCTAGGAACTTGAATGGTGAGGGTGGAGTCCTCTAGCTTTACTGGAAGAATGGGCTTAAACCAGGTGGAATAGCTCTGCTCATTGACGTGTTGTTCGATAACACGCAAGCATTCACTCCATACAGCATTAGCTTCTGAACTCATTCTGAAGATATAGGATTCACACTCATGTCAAAAGGTGACAAAGGGGGGGGTCAAATTTGTGGAAAATTAACTTAAATAAAAAATCCATTCTTATGGAAAACTTATTATTTAAATAATTTCTATCGATTTGGGTTTTTTATCGCTTTAATCTAAAAAAAATCTTTTTTTCGAGGGTCAAAAATATTTTTTCTTCAGCACTAATTCCACTGATGATTTCTAGAAATCGACCCTGAATTTTTTGCTTTTTCGATCAATTTGTTGAGTACTGTTTATTTGTTTTACTCCTTCTGGAGCAATTTGCCTCGAAATGGTTAATTTTATCTTTCTCTTTTCCAATTCTAATTTTTATGGAGCAGGATTTATTTTCAGAATTTCCGAATGCCACCAAGAAAGACTGGTTGCGTCAAGCCACAGCAGATCTCAAAGGTAAAGGAGAGGCCCAAGATTTGGGAAGCAGGCTCTGGGATACACTTCCCCTTCAGCCCCTATATGCCCTAGAAGATTTGGTAAATCCAGTAAAGCAGCGCCGGTTTCATGCCCCGTCCGAATTTCCAGGCATGCCTCCGCGCCTCTGGACAAATGTGGTCACCGTGTTGCCAAGCGATACCAATGCGGACCTCCTACTTGCTTTAGAAAATGGAGCTGAGGGTTTGATCCTGCCTCTCCACGGAACTGAGGATCTCCAGGAACTTTTGGAGGGGGTAATGCCCCAGTACATTTCGATTTATTTACTTCCTCTGGGAAATCCTGTTTCGGCTTTGCAGCTTTTTCAGAGTTGGGTTGAATCGATAGCGGTTGATCCAGCGCTGATTCAAGGGGGAATTTTATGGAGCCCATCCGATCAGGTATTTGATCATCAGCAGGAGCTGGGCCTAGGCGTTGAGCTATTGGAAGAGCTATTGGAGTTGACCGAGGGCTACACCCTATTTAAGGCGTTTTGCATCAAAACTTCCCGTTACACGGAGTCGGGGGCCCATCCATTGGATGCGCTTACATTCGGTTTAGGGGAATTGGTGGAGATATTGGATAGGGTATCAGTTGCACCTTCCTTGGTGTTTGACAGCCTATTTTTGGAAACAGCGGTGGGGGACCACCATTTTGGAGAGGTGGGACGACAGCTTGCTTTCAGGCAGCTGGTACAGGAGTTTGCCTTGTTGTATCAGGTTGAGTTAGAGGAGCAGGAGCTAATCCTTTTTTGTCAAACTTCTCACTGGTCCCAATCCATTTTGGATGCGCATACGAATATGATCCGACAAACCTACGAGGCCTTATCAGCAGTTTTGGGAGGAGCCAATGTGCTTTGGGTGAAGCCTTTGGATGAAGAGAATGCTTCTGCCAGGGAGCGCCGAGTGGCTCGAAATGTGTCTGTACTATTAAAAGAAGAAGCGTATTTGGATAAGGTCCAAGACCCTGCTGCCGGTTCTTATTTTTTGGAAAATTTAGTTATCGACCTAGTGCGCGAATCGCAAGCTGCTTTGACTCAGTTGGAACATGAAGGAGGCTGGTGGAAGTCCTGTCAATCCGGAAAGTTGCAAGCTCGTGTGAAAACGCAGCGTGCCAAAATTCAGGGAGAGCTCCTAGACAAAGCACAGATAAAAGTTGGGGCTAATGCTTATGCTGCACCCACTTCCTTGAGCTACAATACCCCTTTTTCTCCCTTTGAGGAAGCTGCTTACGAGCTGAAGCCTACTCGGGCAACTTATTTGGTTGAAAGCGTAACCCTCGACCCGCAATGAGACCAGATTTTAACAATTGGAAACCCCGTAGTGCCCACGAGGCAGTCGAATTTCCGAGCAGCAGCTGGGAGGCCCCTGAGCAGGTAGTCATTCCCGATCAATTTGTGGCGGAAGAAATTATGCAACTCCGAGAGTTGCATTTCACGGCAGGCCTTGCTCCTTTCCTGAGAGGACCCTATGCGAGTATGTATCTTCAGCGGCCCTGGACGATTCGCCAATATGCTGGATTTTCTACTGCGGAGGAGTCCAATGCGTTTTATCGCCGTAATTTGGCAGGTGGGCAGAAAGGACTTTCGGTAGCATTTGATTTGGCTACTCACCGAGGCTACGATTCAGATCATCCACGCGTCCAAGGCGATGTTGGAAAGGCAGGAGTTGCCATTGACACAGTGGAGGACATGAAGGTCCTGTTTGACCAGATTCCCTTGGATCAGATCTCCGTTTCCATGACCATGAATGGTGCAGTAATTCCCATTTTGGCATTTTTTATCGTTGCAGCAGAAGAGCAGGGCGTATCCATGGAGGCACTCTCCGGGACTATACAAAATGACATTCTCAAGGAGTTTATGGTGCGAAATACCTACATCTATCCTCCTCAAGCCAGCATGCGGTTGATAGGTGATATTTTTGCGTTTACTTCCAAGAATATGCCCAAGTTCAATTCCATTTCCATATCGGGCTACCACATGCAAGAGGCAGGGGCTACGGCTGATTTGGAACTGGCCTACACCCTGGCGGATGGATTGGAATACCTTCGAACTGGCTTAAAATCAGGACTTACCATAGATGCATTTGCCCCCCGACTTTCTTTCTTCTGGGGAGTAGGGATGAACTATTTTATGGAAATCGCAAAGCTTCGAGCAGGGCGTTTGCTCTGGTCCAAGCTAGTGGCTCAGTTTGGGCCTAAGGATCCAAAATCCTTGGCCCTACGCGCCCACTGTCAAACTTCCGGTTGGTCGCTCACTGAGCAAGACCCATTTAATAATGTGACTCGAACAGCCATGGAAGCCTTGGCGGCAGTCATGGGACATACACAGTCTTTGCATACCAATTCACTAGATGAGGCCATCGCCTTGCCTACTGATTTTTCAGCACGAATTGCCCGGAATACGCAGTTGGTCTTGCAGCAGGAGACAGGTGTTACCCAGGTAGTCGATCCTTGGGGTGGCTCCTACTATGTGGAGTACCTGACTGATCAGCTGGCGAAAAGAGCTTGGAGTTTGATTGAAGAAGTGGAGAAATTGGGAGGGATGGCCAAAGCCATTGAAACGGGGCTGCCCAAACTTCGGATTGAAGAGGCAGCTGCCAAAAAGCAGGCGAGAATCGATGGAGGGAAGGATGTCATCGTAGGGGTCAACCGATACCGAGTAGCTGAAAAAACAGAACTAGACCTATTGGAAGTAGATAATCACTCCGTTCGGGATTCTCAAATTCTGCGTCTGAAGCAGGTGAAAAGTGAACGAAATCAAGCGGAAGTCACCCAGATTTTAGAACAAATTCGGGAGGCTGCAGCTTCTGGTGAGGGAAATTTACTCGCCTTGGCTTTAGTAGCAGCCAGAAAAAGAGCTACTTTAGGAGAAATCTCCTTCGCAATAGAGCAGGCCTTTGGGCGCCACAAAGCCCAAACACAGTCTATTTCGGGGGTATATGCAGCAGAAGTGAAACAACAGAAATCATTTGTAGAAGCCCAACGACTTTCGGATAGCTTTGCGGTACTCGAAGGGCGAAGACCGCGTATCCTGGTGGCTAAAATGGGTCAAGATGGACACGATAGAGGGGCGAAAGTGATCGCTTCTGGATTCTCTGACTTGGGTTTCGATGTGGATATTGGACCCTTGTTTCAAACTCCCCAAGAGGTGGCTGAGCAGGCTGTTGAAAATGATGTACATCTAGTGGGTGTGTCTTCTTTAGCGGCAGGGCACAAAACCCTTATTCCTGAGCTGATCTCCTGTCTACGACAACTTGGTCGTCCAGATATTCGTGTGGTGGCGGGAGGTGTTATTCCTGCCAAAGACTATGCATTTTTGAAAGAGGAGGGGGTTGTAGCGGTTTTTGGGCCTGGAACGATCCTTTCCGAAGCTGCCTGTGAAATACTGAATCAATTACTCCAGGAAGAATAACCGCTTGCTTGAAGGGGGTGATAGACCTGCAATCCGCTTAATTCTTGAAAAAGAAATTGGTAGGCAATTTGGACGACCAAGAAAAAATGGGGTGCCTGACGAAAAATAGGGATCAGGAGCAGTTCAAAAAATCAATACACTAGAATGGCTTTGTTGGCTTCGCATTGTATTGTTCTTGGAGGACCGACCAACAGGCAATCTGAAATAACATTATTTTTTTCATTGTACGCTTTTTGTAGCGCGGTAAAGCGATTAACCAGATCTAAAATTTCACGTTCTACGCTTTGGTGGTAGGCGATGTACCGGGCAGGACCTCCACAGGCTTTATTTCCCATGGGGGTAAATTTCCATTCCGATGCATTGGTGCAGGGAACAGACTCTGCGAGTAGGATGATTTCCGCCTGAGCGGACAGTAATTCTTCAGAAGTAACTAGGATCGGTTCAGTGGTCGCTAGTTCACAAGAGACGACAAAAAGGGAGATCAAAAAAATAGCGATGCGTTTCATGGTTTTATTATTTTTTTTCAGAACGAAGGGACTTGGGGTTTCGCTACACTAAATTTAAAAAAATAGCCCGATGCATGCAAGGGGCTAAATTACCTTTTGTGCAGAAAGAAAAAGGGCTTAGACTACGTCTTCTCCTCGAAGTTTGATGACCGCGCCTTCCAATTGGTCTCCAATACGAATTTGGCAAGCCAAGCGCGAAGTAGGGAAATATTCCGGTAGGTTTTCCAGTTGGTCTAGCTCGACATCTGTAGCATCTCCTAGGCCGGCTTGTCCCTCCAGGATTTCGACATGGCAGGTCGCACAAAGGGCCATGCCTCCACAGGTAGCCAGAATAGGGTATTCGGAAGCCTTAAGAATTTCCATCAGGCTCAGTCCCATGTCTGTAGGGGCCTCTACTTCCTGCCGTGCACCTTGCTGGTCTTCTACTGTAAATTTAATTAATTCCATAAGGTCTTAGAATGCATTTACCCCGTTTACCGTGGTGTATTTGAAACTTAGTTTTTGATCTGGGTAAACATACTTGAAGGCAGAGTGCATCATGATGGCAGCCTCATGGAAGCCACAAAGGATGAGTTTCAACTTTCCTGGATAGGTGTTGATGTCTCCAATGGCATAGATGCGCTCCACTCCTGTAGAATAATCGCGGGTATCCACCTCGATTGCGTTTTTGTCAATGCTGAGTCCCCAGTCGGCAATAGGGCCAAGCTTGGGCGAGAGTCCAAACAAAGGAATTAAGTAATCCGCATCCAAGATCATTTCTTGGTTGTCCTTATCTTCTAAAATCACTTTTTCCAGGCGGTCGTTTCCACTTGCTTCCTTTAAATTGGCGGAAAGGATCAAGTCGATTTTTCCTTCTTGGGCGAGATCAAATACTTTGGAAGCAGAATCAGGTGCGCCACGGAAGGTTTCGTTTCGGTGAACCAAAGTGACTTTTTCAGCGATATTGGCCAAGTAAATCGTCCAATCGAGTGCTGAATCTCCACCACCTGCAATCACTACTTTTTTGTCACGGAAGGTTTCCGGATTCTTCACCATGTAGTGAATGCCCTTTCCTTCAAATAGCTCTAGGTTGGTCAAGACGGGCTTTCTAGGCTCGAAGCAGCCCAAGCCTCCAGCAATGATGATGACCTTTGCATGTACCTGGGTTTTGTCGCTGGTAGTCAAGATAAAGCTTCCATCCTCTTGACGGTCCAGAAGATCTACACGTTCTCCGAGGGTAAAGGTGGGATTGAATGGTCTGGCCTGCTCTATTAGGTTGTCCACCAAGTCTTGTGCTTTGATCTCAGGGTATCCAGGGATGTCATAAATGGGTTTCTGAGGATAAATTTCAGAAAGTTGCCCACCAATCTGTGGCAAGGCATCGATGAGGTGGCATCTCATTTTGAGTAATCCCGCTTCAAAAACTGCAAATAAGCCTACCGGCCCGGCGCCGATGATACATAGATCGGTGTGTATTGTGGAGGTATTCATGTGTCCGTTTACTGGGTAATTGTTGGTTTAGCTTGTGGAATCTTGGGGACTAACTCCCTGTTGACTCTTTATGTTTGATCGTCTAAGTTGTGGTAAATGGTGTTGAGGATTCGCTTGAACTCAAGGAAATCTTTTTCAGTCAAATTTTCCCAAGCCTTTTCTCGGAATTGAAGGACTTTCGGCCTCAATTCAGCAACTTTCGTAACCCCATCTGGAGTCAGGTGCAATTGAAAACTACGCCTATCTTGTGGGTGCTGGACCCGAATGATGTACCCTTTTTTGGTAAGTAAATCAAGAATTCGGGTAAGCGTGGGATGATCCTTGAAAACTAGGTTCGCCAATTCGGTCTGGCTCAATTCGGGATTTTCTGCAAGATTTTTTAAGACCAACCATTGATCTACCGTCACATCAAAGCCTCCCTGCTTAAATTGCTGCTGCGCATATTGCTTCACCTTTCGGGCCGTGCGGTCCAACAAAAAGGAATAGCTAGCAAAGAGTTCTTGTGTCATAGCAATTGTTAGTGTGACAAATATATGTATAAGTTTTTTTAATTTCTAAACATGAATATCCACTTTGTAACCAGCAGCTAAAGAAAAGTAAGTTTGAAGGTTAAAAAAATGTGCTGTCGACGGTGAAATGTTGGCGTTCAGCTGTCAACAAATATCCACTACTATCAAAATATGTTTTTGATTTTACCTGGTATCCCATTCAAAAGTAGAGTAAAAAACTAGGCCTATTTGCCTAGTTTTTCTCCAAAGGATGTGCTTTCAGTAGTTCTTGTGGACTCCAGAACCCTTTCTTGTCTTTGACCTCTTCCCTGACTTTCTTAACGAGGGTTGCAGAGATCGGTGAGGCTTTGTTGCCAAAGGAGTTGCGGACGTAGGTAAGTACGGCAGCTATCTCTGTGTCGTCGAGCATGCCTTCATGAGGAGTCATCGGAACCTGTCCCGAATAGCTTTTTCCTGCCACTTCCATGGGGCCCATCAAACCCTTCAATACCAATTTGATAAGTCGCTCGGGGCTGCCGGTGACCCATGGGGTACCTCGAAGTGGAGGGAATTCAGAGGCCGTCAATCCTCCACCATCTGGCTGGTGACAGGTGCTACACAATCCTTCTCGAGCATAGATTTCCTTCCCTAGCACAAAGAGTTCCCGATCCGATCCAGTCAAGGATGATTTGACATCTTCCTCTTTTTTCTGCGCTACAGAAAGCCCATTGAGGTGGGCAATGGCAGTTTCTAAGGTGCCAGGAATCCAAATTGCATCCTTGGCTTGTTTTTCAGCTTGTGCCAGAATAGGTACTCCTTGTGCACGGGGTAGCCAAGAAGCTGCAGCAATTCCTTCCATCCGTACGCGTCCGTGGGAGTCTTGAACGGAGGCTGTTAGCAGTTGGGCTTGGTCTGAAACCTGGTGTCCGGAATAGCGGAGCACACGGGTGGCGGCAGCACGCACTTTGTAATCTTTGGAGGCAAGTAGCTCCTTGAGGAGCGGGGTGTTTACCTTGTTGGCACCCCAGGTGACCCATAGCGCTTCGAGTCGGTGATGTTCGTAGTCCGGGTCCTTTTTATCTAGAGATTTCACCCATTTCTCAAGGGCCGCAGTCACTGCAGCAGCATCTCTACCTCTCAGTTCCCGGCGGGTACGGTATCGGCTTCGGTATTCGGGAAGCTTCAAATTTTCTAAAAGTGCAGGGATGGATTCTCCATTGACTTTAGCAGGAGTGACCAAAGGTCGGGAAGGGTAGGTCACCCGATAGATTCGTCCGTGCACATGGTCTCTAAGGGGATCTCTTGCATTGTGCTGCATGTGCCCGATAAGGATGTTATGCCAGTCTGCCACATACAAGGAACCATCTGGGGCAATTTCCATGTCTACCGGGCGGAAGTTGCGGTCGGAAGAGACGATCAGGTCCTGTCGCCATTTACTTGTAAATCCCACGGTATCCTCAAGCATTTGGTGTTGCTTGGTTCCCAAAAATCCAATGGTATTGTTGATGATCAAATCGCCCTGAACCTCATCTGGAAAATGTCGACTTGAGATAAATTCCAATCCTGAAGTAGGGCGAACCATGTGGTCTTTTTCAATCAGGTTAGGGCCTTTGAAATTCCCATTGCCATAGCGAGGTAGTGTCGATCCTGGTAGCATCCAGTTGACATTGGGACCTGAGGTTTCTGCGTAGAAGTTCTGTCCCCATCGGTCAAAAGCAATGCCCCAAGGATTTGGGATGCTAACCTGGTTGACCCGCTCCAACTTGTGTCGCTTGGGTTCGTAGCGGTAAAATCCTCCATTGGTTCCTCGGACGGGGCCATAGGAGGTTTCCACGTTGGTGTGAAGGAATACCCCTTCGGCCATGTAGATCGCACCACTCTCATCTGCTGCAAAGGCCGAGATGGCATGGTGGGTATCGTGGTCATCAAATCCAGAAAGCAGGATGGTTTTTTTGTCGGCCTTTTCGTCGCCATTGGTATCCTCAAGGAGAATTAGGTTTGGGCCTTGGGAGACATAGACGCCTTCGGCAGCTATCTCAAATCCAACAGGGATGTGCAAATTATCGGCAAATGTGGTCTGCTTATCTGCTTTGCCGTCCTGATTGGTATCTTCTAGAATAATTAACTTGTCTTGTGGTCTTTTATCCCCAGGCTTGTAGTGCGGGTAGCTAGGCATGGTGGCCACCCAGAGTCTTCCCTTATTGTCAAAGGAAAGTTGAACCGGGTTGGCCAAGTCTGGAAACTCTTTTTCGGAGGCAAATAGCTCAATTTTGTAGCCCTCGGGAACCTTCATGGTCTTCAACGCATCTTCTCCATACAAATAGGTCAGGCTGCCATTGGCTTCTGGGTTGTAGTTGGTGGTTACTTCTGGCAGGGCCTTGGTTTTTGCATCCGCAGCTTGCAGATCTTTTACTTTTCCCTGACCAGCTTCCCAGATTGCCGTGTCGCGAATGGCGGTCATCTGTCGGATCTTCTCCAATTCAAAAGGATAGTTGTCCGGTCCAAAAGGGTCGTATCTTCTTCCAAAGACATGAACTCCATTCGGAATTTTGTAGTCGTTGTGCCAAAACCAATTTTTCTCCATCACTGCTTCTTGGATCATGTCACGGTGGCTGATCGCTTTTTGATCCGCCTTCCCGAATACCTTGTCTGCAAGGAGCACGGCTAATTTTTCGTAGCCCGCTTCATTGAGCTGGCTCCCATCTAGGGTCAGGGGTTCTTCAGTGGAAGCGTACCAACTTTTGCTAGGGGTGAAGGCATCCACAAAGACGATTTGGTTCTTTTTGGCCACCTCTTCCATGGCTTTGGTGTAGCGGAGGAGGTTTTCGTTTTCTAGTTTTCCATTGGGAACATCCTTTATCTCCGATAAGTCTTCAAAGGCAATAGGAGATACCAATGCAAGCTGAGGTGCTGCCTTTCCATTGTAGCGCTGGGATTTGGAATGAAGGATCCAGGCTTCCAGTTCATCCTTGAAATTTTGAAGTTTGGCTTCTCCTTGAAAAGATTCATTAAATCCGAAAAAACCAATCACCACATCTGCTTGCAGTCGGGTTAGCCACTGATCAGGTTTTTCAAAAAATCCTTCCGACCCTGATTTGGTGGCGTATTCCTCTTGAAATTGTTCGGCTCCAGAGAAAGCCCAGGGATCGTTTGTACCGGATCTTGGTCGGAAACCAGGGGTATCACCTGGATCACATAGGTTGCGTATGAAAAGCGTGCTGTCTGGGTAGCGCAGGTGAAGTTCTGTCTCCAATCCTCCAAAATCTATCATCCGTGAGCCAAGATTATTGCCAACTAGGGCTATACTACTGCCCTTTGTAAGTTGTAGGGTGGGTTCAGGCTTACAGCCAATGAGGATGATTCCGGCTAGAACAAAAAAGAAACTCCAAGTAAGTGCGCTACGATTTTTCATGGGTTGGCAGTAAAGTTTGGTTAATACTAAGCAGAAAGGAGAGCATTGTCAATGCCTTTTTGATATACCTGTTTGGTTGGTTGTGGCTTTAGGTTTCCGTTTGTATAAAAACTTATCCAAACTTGCTTTTATCGACTTAAATTTTTTCTCATCTTGATTTGATAAAATAGTATTTTTCAAAAAGCAATACACCCAGCCCATATGTTTCGTAGACCACAGTTCCAGCCGATTCCACTTCTTGGCCTATTTCTAATTCTCGCACTTGGCTGTGCAAAAAAAGAGGAAGTTCGCCCACTCACCGGTAATCCCAAACTCGATAAACTCAAGCTACCCGATGGCTTTGTAGCCGAATTGCTTTACAGCCCCGGGGAAAATGAGCAAGGCTCTTGGGTGGCCATGACCTTTGATGACAAGGGTCGCATGATCACTTCGGATCAGTATGGCTTCCTCTATCGCTTGGAACTGCCTCCAATCGGTTCAGACTCCAGCCAAAAGGCCAAGGTTGAAAAGTTGGTGGTAGGAAATGTGGCCGACTCGCTCGTGGGTATGGGCTATGCGCAAGGATTGCTTTATGCCTTCAATTCCCTCTATGTGATGGTAAACCACAACCCCAACGAGAAATTCAGCCAACCAACTGGTCTTTACCGAATTCAGGATTTGGATGGGGACGATCAATTTGAGTCGATCACCCAGATTCGAGAGCTCAAAGGGGAGCAAGGAGAGCATGGACCGCACTCCATGAGGGTCACTCCTGATGGAAAAGGCATTTATTTGATTGCTGGTAACCATGTAGATGTGCCTGAAATGAATTCCTATCGTCTGCCAAAAGTATGGCAAGAGGACAACCTTTTTCCGCTAATCAAAGATCCTAGAGGTCATGCCAATGATAGAATAGCACCTGGAGGATGGATCGCTCGAATTAATCCTGAGGGAACAGATTGGGAATTGATCAGTGCAGGCTACCGAAATGCTTTTGATTTTGACGTCAACGAGGTGGGTGACATCTTTGCCTACGATGCGGATATGGAGTGGGATTTTGGAATGCCTTGGTACCGTCCTACGCGCATCAACCATGCCACAAGTGGATCTGAATTTGGTTGGAGAACTGGTAATTCTAAGTGGTCTCCAAACTATCCTGACAACCTTCCTGCGGTACTCAATATCGGCCAAGGCTCCCCTACGAACGCCATGTTTGGCTTTAAAGCTAATTTTCCGAGTAAGTATAAAAAAGCCTTGTATGCATTTGACTGGAGCTTTGGAATAATCTATGCCATTCACCTTACTCCAAATGGTGCTACCTATGATGCCACAGCTGAGGAGTTTATTTCAGGTTCTCCACTCCCGCTCACAGATGGAATTATTGGTCCAGATGGCGCATTTTACTTTGCCACAGGCGGTAGAAGACTTGAATCTGATCTGTATCGCGTAACCTATAAGGGCGAGCTAGATACCTATGTTCCTATGACAGAAGCAGATCTTCCAAAGGAGGCCAAGCTTCGTAGAGAATTGGAGCAGTATCATCGGGCAGGAGCTCCTGCCGAAGGGCTAGAAAAGGCCTGGGCCCAGCTTGGTCATGAAGATCGCTATGTGCAGTACGCTGCAAGATTGGTTTTGGAGCATCAGCCTGTTGCTTCCTGGAAGGGCAAGGCCTTGGCCGAGCCTGATGCCGCTAAGAAAATGCAAGCAATTCTTGCGCTTGCTCGGCATGGCTCGAGCGCTGATGCAGCATCCATGTTCAACAGCTTGATGCAAGTAGACTACAAGAAGCTCTCCTCAAAAGAAAAACAAGACCTACTCCGCACTTTTGAGGTGCTTTTGGCTCGTCATGGCTCAAATGCGGAAGCGATAAAGCCTCAATTGATCGCTTACTTGGATTCCCATTATCCAGCAAATGATAACCTGCTAGATCGTTCACTCGCTATCCTTTTGGTTCACTTGGATGCGCCTACCGCGGTGAGCAAAACCCTTGCCTTGCTTAAAAATGCGAAGGACGATCCCGACTATCAAAAGACCTTTACCGAATCCTCGGATTTGATTTTGCGAAATCCTCAGTATGGATTGGATATTGCGAATATGCTGGCCAATGTACCGCCTGCGCAAGCTACCTTCTATGCTACCGTTTTGGGTGGCGCGGATAAAGGTTGGACTGCTGCTCAGCGAACCGAATATTTTGGATGGATCAAAAATGCCCTTACTGCCTATAAAGGAGGTCGTAGCTACGTAGGCTTCCTCGATCGTGCCCGAAAAATGGCCTTGGCCTCGGTGGATAAAGCGGACTTCGAAAAATACGACGAACTATCTGGAGGTAAATTACTTACGGAGAGCGGAAATGATATTATAGATTCAAGTGTTCAACCTGAAGGCCCAGGTCGTCGCTGGACTCTGGAAGAAGCAGAGCCTCTGGTAGCAAATCTAGTGGGTCGTGATTTGGTTAAGGGAAAAGCAATGTATGCCGCTACCCTATGTCAATCCTGCCACACCATGCAGGGCGAAGGTGGAGCAATTGGCCCGGATTTGAGCCAGTTGGGAACTCGTTTTTCTACCAAAGACATCTTGGTGGCGACCCTGGATCCTAACGCCACCATCTCCGATCAATACCAATCTACGGTTCTCGAACTTAAAGCGGGAGGCTCAATTGTGGGTAGGATCAATGATGAGGATGCGAAGAATTATTATATTTCTCAAAATCCATTTGCTCCAAACGACATAAAAACCGTTTCCAAAAGCACCGTAGCGCTAAAGAAAAATGGGGAGGTATCCATCATGATGCCAGGCTTGATCAATCGACTCAATGAGGAGGAATTGAAAGACTTGATGGCCTACCTCATTTCAGGGGGGAATGCAAATCATGCAGCATACAAGCAACCTACTGCACAGCGATGAAAATCCCCAATCTAAGGCCTTACCTTCTCCTCGAAGCAACTGCAGCTGTCATGCTCTTGGCCTATGGGCTTTTCGCCAATGGGGAAACATCCAGTCAGGCATCTGTTCCGTCACAAATATTTCAAGATGGATTTACGCCCATTTTTGATGGTAAAAGTCTGCAAGGCTGGGAATTTGATCCGGTCTACTGGTCGGTCAAGGAGGGGGCAATTGTAGGAGAAATCACCGCAGCTACGCTTCTAAAAAATAACACCTTTATCATCTGGAAGGGGGGAGAGCTTGGAGATTTTGAGTTAAAGGTGGACTATTGGATTTCAGAAAATGGAAACTCGGGGGTGCAATACCGCAGCGATCGATACACAGAGTTGCCGTATGCCCTACGAGGCTACCAGGCAGATATCGATGGAGCGAATAATTACACGGGCCAAAACTACGAGGAACGCAAGCGGACCACCCTTGCCTATCGTGGACAGCGCACACAGATCAGTGGGCAACCGGAGAACATTGCTGCTGTTGGTGGCTATGTAGCGAATAATGCATGGAAGGGATTGGACCTTGTAAATGAGTTGGGCGATCGTGCCGCCTTGGGAAATCTGATCAAAAAAGGGGACTGGAACACCATACATATTGTGGCTAAGGGTACTACCCTGAAGCATTATGTCAACGGCACCCTGATGAGTGAGGTGGAGGATGCCGATACCAAAAACAGAAAGCTGAGCGGATTATTCGGCTTTCAAGTGCATGTTGGCCCTCCCATGAAGGTAATGTTTAAGAATATTCTCTTGAAAAAGGGATAGGGGAGACTAGCCCAAGAATGGTTTTTACGGTATAAAAATGAAGCATAAGGATTCCCAAAATTGGAAGCATACCCTCTCCAACTCCCAGCAACTGGGAGGGATAGAAACTTCTGTCCTCGACAATGGTGCAGGGCGGGGAGTTCGTATCGCTTGGATCAATACGGGCACTGGGCTCCGCTATAAGGTGGTTTTGGATCGAGGCATGGATATTTTGGATGCCTTTTTCAATGAACATAGCCTGGCCTGGATTTCTCATGCCGGCTTGACCGCTCCTCAGCCTTTTTCCAACCAAGGCATTGATTGGCTCCGCACCTTTGGTGGGGGATTGCTGACCACCTGTGGATTATCTAATGCAGGTCCTCCCAATTCCGATGCGGATGGATCCAGAGGTTTGCATGGCAATTATTCCAACTTAGCTGCCGAACTCATTTCCATCAAGCAGCCGGATATTTTTTCTGGAGACTTGGGGTTTGAGCTGTTCGGAAAAATAACCGAAAGCAGCACCTTTGGCCCAAGCTTGGAACTGATTCGACGGATCTCAGGAACAATCGGTTCGGCAGAAATTCACATTCAAGATCGGGTCACCAATAGGGGCAATTCCCCAGCACCACACATGCTCTTGTACCATATCAATTGTGGATGGCCATTGATTGATGAAGGAACGAGGGTTGTCTGGCAGGGGGAAATGCAGCTGAGATCTGGAGAGACAGCGGTTCGGCAAAATTCTCGAAAAGATGGATTTCGGCACTGCCCAGCTCCTATGGATAGCCATGCTGGCTTTGGGGAAGAGGTAGCATTTATTGATCCTCTTGGAAATAAGGAACAACAAGTAATTTGTGGCTATGTCAACGACCAATTGGGCCTGGGATTAAAAATTTCATTCTCCAAAACCCAATTGCCATGGCTTATCCATTGGCAGCATTGGGGAAAAAACGAATATGTGACTGCGCTTGAGCCCGCTACCAATCCTCCAATTGGACAGGCTGCCGCTCGAGCGAATCAGAGTTTGATTTTGCTGGAGCCCGGAGAAACCCGGATTTATGACCTAAGGCTTAGCATTTTGCTAGGGGATGCTGCTCGGAAATTTTCTTGACCCATCTCGAACCAACTTGCCGCTAATTCAACGATTAAAAAAATACTAACACTAACCCAAAATACACAGGTATGAGTTTTGCCAAAAAAGCGCTCGAACAGGGCGAAGGAATTGTACGATTGACCCCTACTTGGGTACCCCGTTCTTTTTGTGTACCCGGTCGCCGAATCAAATTGCATCCTGACGATTATTACGCTTTTGGGGGCATGCGAGGTGGCATCGATGAACGCTGGTTTGCCTCAACTACTGCTGCCCAAAATGGACCACTTACTTCAAAAAATGAAGGTTTAAGCCACATCGCTTTCGAAGAAGGGGGCAGTACGCAGCTCTTTCTTCTCAAGGACGCAGTAGAGGAATTGGGGGCTGCACTTGTCGGTTCGCGCTTGTGGAGCGAGTTCAAGTCCTGGCCCATGTATTCCAAATTTTTTGACAACATGGGTCCACTTCCACACCACATCCACCCTTCGGATGAATTTGGCAAACTGACGGGTCAAAATGGAAAGCCGGAGGCCTACTATTTCCCTCCACAGGTCAATAACCATGGGGGAGATTTCCCTTATACCTTCTTTGGTATCGCACCAGGAACGAGCAAGGAGACGATCTTGGATTGCTTGAAAAACTTCAACAAAGGAGACAACAAAATCACAAATTACTCCCAAGCCTTCCGTTTGCAGCCCGGCACGGGATGGGATGTGCCTCCAGGAATGCTCCATGCTCCAGGCAGCTTGTGTACCTACGAACCGCAAAAAGCTTCGGATATTTTTGCGATGTACCAATCCTTGGTTAATGAAGCCATTATTCCGGATGAGTTGCTCTGGAATGCCTGCCCTAAAAACCGTTGGGGAGACTACGAACTTTTGCTTGAAATGATTGACTGGGATCTGAATGTCAATCCCAACTTGATGGACAACCACTACATGGAACCCAAGCCGGTAGCCGATTCCGCTCAAATGCAGGCTGCGGGCTACCAGGAATCCTGGATTTGCTACCGATCCCATGATTACAGTGCCAAGGAGCTGACCGTAATGCCAGGGCAGAGCGTCGTAATCACCGATGCCGCAGCCTATGGCATGATCATGATGCAAGGACATGGTAAAATGGGTACTTGGGATATTGAAACTCCTTCGCTGATCCGATTTGGGCAACTGACCCATGACGAATACTTCGTGTCCGAGGATGCTGCAAAGGCAGGGGTGAAGATCACTAACCTTTCCAAAACCGATCCCATTGTGATGCTGAAGCACTTCGGTCCAAAAAATCCAGATTTAAAAATTGCCTAAGCGACAGTTCTTCCATCCCAGAAGAATTTGGCTCCTGAAAAAATAGAAACATTAACAAAAAACCCACTCACACACAAACATGAATACGCTTCCCAAACTCCACAATGCCACCTGGCCAGGATTGGTCGGGAAAGGTCCGGATTCTGAACCCGTGATTCCTTTTGATACGCTGCTTAACATGACTGCGGCCTCCGAAGTCAATGGTGTCAAATTTGATGGAATCGATGTGGGCTTACTTGCCCCCCATTTTAACTTGGACGATCCCGATGAACCCAAAAGACTGGCAGATAAGGTAGCCAAGCACCAACTCAAGGTTGGTTCCCTAGTGGCACCCATCTGGGCAGGTTCAGCGATGGGTACTGCCGATCAGCGAAAGACTTTCGTGGATATGGTAAGAAAATCCTGTGAATTTGGGCAAAAGCTCAAGGAACTGGGGGTTCGAGATTATGGGATCGTGCGGATTGATTCCGCAGCTGGTGTTTCCGATTGGTCAAAAGATCCACTAGGTAACTCCAAGTTGATCGCACAGACCTTCCGTGAAGCAGCTGATATAGCAGCAGGTTTTGGCGAGCGACTTGCAGCCGAAGGAGAAATCTGCTGGGGAGGAATGCACAGCTGGAAGCACATGGTCGAACTCCTGGAAATGACCGATCGGAATAATGTAGGATTCCAAGCCGACATGTCCCATACCTTTTTGTACACCCTAGGTTACAATGCTCCCGAGCATCGTATTCTTCCTGTAAATGCAGATTTGAAGGACAGAGAAGCGATCAAGGCGGCCCTCAAAACGGTGACGGACGCGCTTCGCCCATGGACGATTGACTTTCACGTGGCACAAAATGATGGTTCTGTTTTTGGATCTGGATCCCATGACAAAACAGGTCGTCACTGCCAGGCTACAGATCCAAACGGGGTATTAGATATCGCGCACGATGCGGGTTACTGGCTACGGGATGCTGCAGGAAACTACAACCAAGCCTTGACGCACATCTGCTGGGATGGCTGCATGTTTCCCAACGCAGTCATGGAAAAGCAGCAAACCTGGAACGATATCCTTGCCGCGATGATTGCAGTTCGTAATGCCCAAGGGCATTGAGTGGATCTTCGCCTTCTGCAGTTTCCAACATAGATTTTCCGTTTACTTCTAACTTACTAGAACAATGAGCAACAAAAAACTAATTCGTGTGGGCCTCATCGGCACAGGGCTGATGGGGAGAATTCACACCAATGGCTACAAACGATTGGCTGATTTTTTTCCTGAATACGAGTACCGACCAGTGCTACAAGCCTGCTGCTCGCGCAGAGAGGAAAATGCGAAAGCCTTTATGGAGCGCTGGAACTATGCTTCTTACGAAACAGATTGGCGCAAGCTCCTCGCTCGTGAGGATATTGATGCCGTCGATATTTGTACACCCAACGACATGCATGCCGAAATTGCCATTGCTGCGGCCAAGGCAGGAAAAATGATCCTCTGTGAGAAGCCCCTAGCTCGAACTGTTGCAGAAGCCAAAGGCATGCTGGAAGCAGTGGAAGCTGCTGGCGTAAAAAATACGGTGTGGTACAATTACCGACGTGTGCCTGCAGTCACCCTAGCCAAAAACATCGTGGAATCCGGTAAGCTGGGCAAGATCTTTCATTACCGGGCCAACTTCCTACAGGACTGGACCATCAATCCGGACTTGCCTCAGGGAGGAGATGGCACCTGGAGATTAGATGTTGAATCAGCGGGCTCCGGTGTTACTGGGGATCTGTTGGCGCACTGCATCGATACCGCTATGTGGATCAACGGAGGAATCAAGGATGTTTCCGCGATGACCGAGACCTTTGTGAAGGAGCGTGTCCATACGGATACGGGCAAAAAGCAGGCAGTAGGAATTGACGATGCCTGTATTTTTCATTGCCACTTTGACAACGGTTCTTTGGGGCTTTTTGAAGCGACGCGCTATGCCCGCGGACACAAGGCGCTCTACACCCTTGAGATCAATGGGGAGCATGCCTCTATCCGTTGGGACTTGCATGACCTGACTCGTTTGGAATATTTTGACCACAGCGACGAAGGCAAGGTGCGGGGCTGGAGATCCATTCACGTTACCGACGGAGACCATCCTTACATGCATCGCTGGTGGATACCGGGTACTTCTATTGGCTACGAGCATTCCTTTATCCATCATGTGGCCGATTTCTTCCATAGCCTTGAGACTGGGGAGGCTTGTCATCCTACCTTTAGAGATGCGTTTGAAACCCAGAAAGTTTGCGAAGCAGTACTAGCTTCCGCACGAGATCGGGCCTGGAAAGATACCGGTGTGGACTGGATAGAGAAGGTGTAAATGGAATAGGGAAAGTACGAAGTACGAAGTACAATGTACCAGGTACCAGGTACAAAGTAGGGATTCGAATTTATGTCAGAATTCTGCATCTAAAGGATCTTGGTACTTTGTACTTGGTACTTCGTACAATTCTTAAACCAATACCACCCTTAAACTCTTGGCTCCTTGTGCTCCAATGACCAAGGATTGCTCAATGTCTGCGGTTTTGGAAGGACCGGCAAGGAATAGTCCAAAGCCGGAATGGGCAGCTGCTATTTTTTCATAGCCTTGATGCATGGTGTCTTCTAGCATCTTGCGATCCAGCACAATCACCAGATGCTCGGTTGCGAAGGGGAGCGCACGAAGTCCAAGCTCCGTATCCTCAAGCCAAATGGCACCATTCTCTGCGACCCCAAATTGCCCGTCTAGGATCGCCACTTCCAAGGACTCCAAATCATGTGGGTCTTCCGGCAAAGAAAGTGTTGCAAGCTCGGAGAACCGGGAGGAAAGGGAAATCACTTTAGAAAAACCTGCAGCAGAAAACCATGCTTCAAATTCGCTTTTGGTCATCACCTCTCCCTTGCTGTCGGAGATGGACTGAGTAAACCGTTCCACCAAGTTTCCTGGGTTGCTGAAATTAGGGATATCTGGGAGCGTTTTGGGTTCGAGAGTCAGGCTTCGAATAGCACTCAGGATTTTTTCTCTGCTGTTCATAACCTGTTTTTTTGATACCACTGTTGAAAAGATTCCTTGGGAGGATCTGGGAGATTTCTATTTTTTCCCCAGACATTCAAGGGATGGTAAATCAGGCTATTTGGGAGAGATTTAAGTGCATTCCGCATCAAGCTTCCAGAAATTTTGTAGGCTAGGGGACTTTTGAATATTCCGTTTGCCAACTTCATGGATAGTCCTTTGGCGAAATCGTCCTGCGTTTTGGTTACCTCCTGCCTCCATTCGTACAGCTGCTCGTGAATGTTGATTTTCACAGGGCACACATCGGTGCAGCTGCCGCAAAGCGTTGAGGCAAAGGGAAGGCTGCTGTGTTTTTTAAGATCTAGTCCAGGGGATAGAATGGAGCCAATCGGTCCTGGAACAGTGCTGTTGTAACTGAATCCACCACTTCGGCGGTAAATGGGGCAGGTGTTCATGCAGGCTCCACAGCGGATGCATTTGAGGGAGCTTCTAAATTTATCTCTTGCTAGCTGAGCTGTACGTCCGTTGTCAACCAGGATGATATGGATTTCTTTTGCGGGCGATGGACTTCTGAAATGTGAGTTGTAATTGGTGATGGGCTGACCGGTGGCCGATCTTGCCAGCAAGCGAAGGAATACCGCCAGGTCTTTTCGTCTTGGGAGGATTTTTTCGATGCCCATGCAGGCGATATGCACGTCTGCAAGGTGAACACCCATGTCTGCATTGCCCTCGTTGGTGCACACGACAAATTCGCCGGTCTCCGCAATCCCAAAGTTAACTCCCGTGATCGCTACCTTGGCGCCAAAGAATTTTTCCCGCAGGTGAACTCTTGCGGCCTGCGTCAGGTAGACCGGATCCTCGTTGCCTTTTTCGGTGTGCAGCTTCTCGTGAAAAAGTTCGGAAATCTCGCTTTTCTTCAGGTGAATTGCAGGTAGGACAATGTGGCTGGGGGGCTGGTTGAGAAACTGGACGATACGCTCCCCAAGGTCGGTGTCCACCACTTCGATGCCCTGCTTTTCCAAGTAGGGATTGAGATGGCACTCCTCGGTAAGGATGGATTTACTTTTGACGACGGCCGTGCAGTTTTGCTTTTGGAGGATTTCCAGTACCAGTCGGTTGTGTTCTTCACTATCTGCCGCCCAATGCACGATTATTCCATTTTTCGTCGCATTTCGCTCAAATTCTTCCAGGTAGCTGGCAAGATTTGCAAGGACGTTGTCTTTGATACCAGAGGCTAGCTCCCGCAATTGTTCCCATTCGGGAATGCCTTTGCTGACTTTGTCCCGCTTGTCGCGAACAAACCATAGTGTTTCATCATGCCACTTTGATTTTTGGGCATCCTTTAGAAATTCAGCTGCATTCTCCGGATGTGTCATGAGAGGGCCTGGTTTAAGATTTCTGCAAGGTGAAGAAACTTTACCTCTTGTTTGGATCGGGTGGTAATCCCCTGCAAATGCATGATGCAGGACATGTCCCCACCGGTGATAATTTCAGTTTTGTGGCTGAGGTGATCTGCTAGCCTGTCTTTTCCCATTTGGATGGAAAGCGCTTCTTCGGTTACGGCAAAGGTTCCTCCAAAGCCACAGCATTCATCTGTTCTGGTTAACTCCACCCAGTCCAAGCCTTCCAGGTTTTCCAGAAGCTTGCGGGCTTTATTAAATGGCGGTTGATTGAGCTCCGATCCAGAAGAGAGATGCAGTCCACGCTGCCCATGACAGGAGGAATGGAAGCTTACCCGGTGGGGGAATTTTCCCTCCAGCTGTTCTATTTTCAGTACGTCGGTGATGAATTCTACGAGTTCAAAGATTTTATGCTCCAGGGCTTCCTGTTCTTTTGCTAAGCCAGCAATAGCAGGAAAATGCTCTTTTACATGCAGGGTGCAGCTTCCGGAAGGACAAACTACATAGTCATAGTCACTGAAGGTCTCTATAAAATGGGTTGCCGTGCCTACTGTATCCCGTGCATAGCCCGCATTGGCTAGGGGCTGACCACAGCAGGTTTGACCTGAGGGATAGGTCACGGTGCAGCCTAATTTCTCCAACAATTCCAGCGTAGCAATGCCTACTTGCGGGTAGAATTGATCTACGTAGCAGGGAATAAACAAGGCGACGGATGGGGAATTGGCTTTCATTTGGTTAAGTTAAGCTTCAGAGTTCATATTCACGAGCATTGCAGCCCCTAAAGCGGAACCATTTGGAAAATCACTGGGGATAAGTTCTATTCCAGGAAGTTTTCGACGCAGCAGCTCCAGGAAAATCGGGTTGGCATTGAACCCACCGTCCACAAAAAGACGCTGCACAGGCGCTCCCTCCAACACGAGGTGGATGGAGGCTGCCTGAATGGTTGTTAGCTCGTATAGGAAGGTGTAGTAGGCCTCTGTAAATTCCGAGAAGCTACTCCAATCGCTGGTAGGACTATTTTCCAATCCAAAATTCTCAGGTTGGATGTAATGGAATCGGATTCTTTTTGCAGGCTGACTGCTTACTTTTTGGTACCAGGATTCTTCGAATTGAAGTTTCTTGTAGGTGCCTAGGGGCAGCTGCCAATAGGCATACATTTCTTCCACTTGGTACTTGTGCTCCTCACCGATAAAGAGGCGAGAGATTTTGATGGGTTGTCCTGAAATGCTCAGAAACTGTAGGCAATCTTTGGTCAGCTCCGATTCCGAGAGCGGAGTCTTGTTGAATGGATTGATGCTGATTGCCCAGGTGCCCGTAGAAAGGAGGGCGAAGGGTTCGGTTTCCTGCTTCAGGTAGGGTAGCAGGGCTGCCGAGGAATCATGTACGCCAATTCCGCAGGGGATTCCTCCCAGCTCAGGTTTGGTTTTCAGCAGGGAACCTCCAGGCAAAATGGGAGCAAGCAGGGCTTCTATTCCTTCTCGTTTCACCCAAGCATGGTAGTCGTTTTTCTCAAAATCCCACAAGGCGGTATGGCAGCCGATGCTGTTGTAGTCAGAGACTGCTATCCCAGTAAAAATCAAACTCAGGTACTGCGGGAGGTGAAGGCTTCTTTGGATTTTTTGGAAAATCGCTGGCTTTGCATACTTGAGAAAATAGAGTTGCAGCCCTGAATTGAGCATGGCTAGCGGAGGGGAAGAAGTCTCTTTGCAGAAGTTCAATTTTCCTCCATTTTCGCAATAAAATCGTTCTAATAGTTCCTCTGGAAAAGGCTTCAGGTAATCGTAAAGTGGTGCAACAGGCTCTCCTTCGAGGTTAGTATGGACAAAAGAGGCGCCATGCCCTGAAATATTAAGCCGTGTAATTTCAAATTCTGTGGAATTCAGCGTAGCATGAAAGGTATCCAGCATCCAGGCACGAAGTGGAAGTACAGGTTCGCTCGGGAAACCATCCTCGTCTGGGACAGGCTCTAGACGGGTGTAACTTTGGTACACTTCGCTAAGATTTTGGTCAAAGAGAAAGAACTTCTTGTTGGTTTTCCCGATGTCGAATACGGCTGTTACTGGGATTTTTGGCATTGGAATTACACGGACTATTCGGTTTTATCTTGGGAAAGCTGCCGCGAGGCCTCCGTCCACATTCAGCATATTTCCTGTGGATTTGTTGAGGAGTCCGCCTACAAAAGCAAAGGCCGCATCTGCAATATCACTGACCTTAACGCTTTCCTTGAGTAGGGTGCGGTTGGCATAGTATTGCGGGAGATCAGCGACTTCGATGCCGTAGGCTTTCGCTCGATTTTCTGCCCATCCTCCTTCCCAGATGTTCGAATTTTCGATGACCGCATCGGGGTTCACCACATTGACTCGGATTTTATCATCTGCAAGTTCGGCCGCCATAAGCCTAGACATGTGCAATTGTGCGGCCTTCGCTGTGCCATAAGCCACATTCTTTGGGCCTGCCACCAGGGCGTTTTTACTTACAATATTTACAATGTCTCCTCCGAGGCCTTGTTGCTTCATCAGGGCAACGCCCAGTTTGGAGATGCGGAATTGTCCCATAACCAAAAGGTCGTTGAGTTTGGCCCAATCCTGATCGTTGTGGTCTTCAAAGGATTTGGAAATGGATATTCCCGCGTTGTTGACCACAATATCGATTCCTCCAAATTGGAGTGCGATAGCCTGGCTAGCCTTGGCGATGCTGTCGCTATCCGTCACATCCAGCTGTAGTCCGAAGACGTTGTCTTTGCCGTATTTTTTCTCATAGACGGCCAAGGCTTGATCCAGCCGTTCTTGGTTGATGTCGGAGAGCACTACGCAGGCCCCTTCTTGAAGAAATTTTTCTGCGATGCCTTTGCCAATTCCTCCAGCGCTGCCAGTGATGAGGGCGATCTTTCTGGAAAGTGGTTTTTCCTTAGGCATGCGCTGCAGCTTGGCTTCCTCGAGCAACCAGTATTCGATGTCGAAGGCCTCCTGAAGTGGGAGTGATACGTAGCTGGATACTGCCTCAGCACCGCGCATGACTTGGATGGCGTTGATGTAAAATTCAGCGGCTACTCGGCTGGTTTGCTTGTCTTTGGCAAAACTGAACATCCCCACTCCCGGCCAGAGGATGATGACCGGATTTGGGTCACGTATGGCCGGGCTGTTTGCATGTTTGTGTTTCTCGTAATAGGCTGTATAGTGCTCCCGGTAATTCTGAAATGCGGCTTCCAGTTGCGTGCGTATTCCACTGGAGTCCGAGAGATCGGTTGCTGCAGGAAGGTTGAGTACCAAAGGACTAATTTTGGTTCGGAGAAAGTGATCTGGGCAGCTGGTTCCCATGGGGGCTAGGCGATGCAGATCCTGACTGTTGCTAAATTCCAAAACGACCTCCTTGTCGGTGAAAGTGCCCACCATTCGAGATTCGGAAGAGGCTAATCCGCGCAATAGCGGTGCGAGTTTTGCTGCTTGGCTTTTGCGTTGGTCTGGATCCAAGGATTTGATTTTTTCACCTCCGAAAACAGGCCTTTTTTTGCCATAGTTTTCTGCTAAATAAGAGGAGGCAGTTTCAATGACTTCCAAACTATTCATGTAGCAATCATAGGAAGTATCTCCCCAGGTAAATAGGCCATGGCCTCCGAGCATGATACCTCGAATGCCTGGGTTTTTATCCAAGGCCTCCTTGAGTTTGAGACCCAAGTCAAATCCAGGTCGTTGCCAAGGCACCCAAGCGATTGCTCCTTTCCAGAGTGTTTTGGTGATTTCTTCCCCGTCTTTGGCTGCTGCAATCGCAATTGCTGCATCTGGGTGAAGGTGATCGATATGTTTGAATGGTAAAAATCCATGCAGGGGTGTGTCGATGGAAGGCGCCTTGGAAGCCAAATCATAGAGGCAGTGTCCAAATAATCCCACCATTTCGTCCTCGTGCTCCAAGCCTCGGTAAATCCCTTTTAAGGAATTCAGTTTGTCTACATACAGCCCAGCGAGACCAGAGCGGGTCATGGTGCCAATATCTCCCCCAGAGCCCTTGATCCACATTACTTCCACCAAGTTTTTAGTCAAGGGGTCTAGCTCTTTTGTTTTGCAGGAGGTGTTGCCACCCCCATAATTTGTGATTCTGAGGTCTGCTCCTAGTAGGTTGGAACGGTATAGGAATAGGTCAACTTCATTGCCTTCCAGCTGCGCAGCTTTTTCTTCGTTCCAGAGGTAGTTCACGTAATTAAAATGGGTGCTTGGGGTATTCATAGGGGGGTGGACTTCGGTGATTAAATGGATAAACTCTAAAAATTAAATCCAGTTGTCCTTGGTATAGGGGTTAGGATCTACTTTCTAACTCAGTAGTGATCGTATGGATAGACCTCCACTCAATGATTCAAATTACATTAAAAATCTAAAAACCAGAAGATTTTTTGATTCAAGGTTAAAATGGTGTTTTAATTTGAGTCAAGTGAAAAGTTTGAATGGTCTATCAAAAAAACTCCTACCTCGAATGAACCAGGTAGGAGTGATTGTAGCTCGTATCTACTTTTTGGTCAAGCTTAAAACTGATTTTTAAACTGCTCCATTTTTTGATCCACCTGGCTGTCTACCATAAAGGATACTGCGGTAGTTTCCCAAGCAAGGGTCACTTGTGCCACCTTGTTGTTTCCAGCAGAAATGTGGTACTGAAGACGCTCGGTAGCACCAACAGTTGCAGGTGCAGCTTTTACAGCCACCGCATCGTCTGCAGCAAGTGCTGCCTCATCGATCTTGCCATCTTTCATGTAGCTATAGATGCTCTCTGCTTTTTTGTTGAGGTGGATGGTCCACTCACCGGTAGCTGCAGGAGATACAAAAATAGAGTACTTGCCAGCGGCCAAGTTTTTGCCTCCTACACTTACTGCAGTGCTAAACTCGATGATGGTTTGGCCGTTTGCTCCAGCTCTCCAGCTCTCGCCATACTTGATGATTCCACCAAATACTTTTCTTCCTTTTACTGCAGGAGAGGAGTAGTCGATGCTGATTTTAGTGAAGCCAACTACCTGGCTTACGTGCGCTGCAGGGCTAGCTGAAGGCTGTTGAAGTTGCGCTTGGGCAGCAAAAGAGCCTACAAGTACGAAGGCTAGGGTTAATAAAAGGCTATTAATGTGTTTCATGGGGTATGGTTGGGTTATTTTGTTGTGAAGCTAACAAAAATTCAAACTCCTTTGTTCTTTGACCTAAGAAGAGAATATTTTTCTCCTTAAAAAGCTTAGCTTTTGGACGTTTCCTTTGAGACATTGAATTCATTTCCAAGAAGGATTAGTAATTTTTAGGGAATAGGGTAAATTTAACTATCCCGTAAGATTTTTTTTTATCTTCGAAGAGACACTTCCTATTATCCCCTTTCCCTTTGTTGCCTATGCCTTATTTTTCCCTACGCGCCCTCACTAAATCTTACGATTCCCATGTAGCCTTGCAAGATTTTAATTTGGAGCTTTCCAAAGGAGAGTTTGTTTCCATCATTGGGGAAAGTGGCTCGGGCAAAAGCACCCTGCTCCGCATCGCCGCAGGCTTGTTGACACAGAGTTTGGGTGAGGTGCTTTTGGTTGGAAAAAAAATTGAAAGTCCGGCAGAAAAGTTGGTGCCGGGCTACGACGAGATCAAACTGATCCATCAGGATTACCAGTTCTTTCCCAATACTACGGTGGAGGAAAATATCACGCGTCCGCTGTTGAACTTCGAAGAAGGCTACCGCAAGCAGCGGGTGGCGCACTTGCTGGATCGACTCGGTTTGACTGCCTATAAGGACCGGCTTCCCAAGCAGCTCAGTGGTGGGCAGCAGCAAAAGGTAGCCATTGCACAAGCGCTTGCTGTAGAGCCGGAGGTGCTCTTGCTAGACGAGCCCTTTAGCCACTTGGATGCGATTCAGAAAAGAAAGTTGATTCAGGAATTGAAGGAGCTACTTAGAGAGATGGGAACCACGGTAATTTTTGTGACCCATGACTTGGATGATGCGCTGTGGCTTACCGATTCCCTAGTGGTTCTTCAAAAGGGAAAAATCACTCAAAAAGGAAATTCCAAAGCACTCTGTGAGCAGCCCAAATCCAAGTATGTGGCGCGCCTTTTTTCGTCGATCAATGCGCTTACTGATCGAGAGCAAGCCTACATTCGACCTGCCGATATACGGATTCGTACGCGAGGTGGTATTGTCGGTCATGTGGTAGACCAACGGTTTTTAGTGCACTACAATTCGCTGCAAGTGAAGTTACGTGAAGGAGGACAGATTTGGGAGGTGGATGACCCTGCGCGAAAGTACCAGATCGGAGACCGGGTGTACCTGCATATTCAAGAGGAAAAAGTATTGTTGCTGAAATCCTAGAAAAAGTTTAAAGTACGAAGAACCAAGTACCAAGTACCAAGAAATAATTGAGGTTTAAACCTCAATTATTTTTGAGAAAATGGTAGTAAATATTCTTCGTGGTTTTAACTAATTGAATCACAATCGAAATACGATAGAAATAAGTTGAAATAGAAGATTCTGCTGCTATTTCCATTTATTTCAAGAAGCCTGCCTACCGCAGGCAGGCGAAGCGAAGTCCTTTTCTACTGTATTTCTACCCTAATTTCTATTTTCTTCTTCCAAATGCCCCTGCTCGATTTCTTTTTTGGTGGCTTTGCGTACTTCGATGATTTTTCCCTCAAAATGCAGGTCAAAACCAACTAGGGGATGGTTGAAGTCAAGCAGCAACTCTTCCCCTAAATTTTTCAAGATCTTCGCTTGCATGGGATACCCATTTTCATCGACGAGTGGAAGAAAATTACCTTCCTCCAGCATGGAGGAGCTGAATCCTCGTTCCTTGGAAAACTGCTCCACGGGCATTGTCACCAAGAGCTCTTCATCCGCTTCTCCATAGGCCTCTGCAGTGGATAAGGTGAAGGAAAATTCTTCTTTCAATTTCTTGCCTTCGAGTAGCTCTTCAAATTTCTCGGGCAATCCACTTTGTCCAAAAAGAAACTGAAATGGGTCCTCGTCATCTCGCACTTCTACACTAAAAGGTGCCGACTCGATTTCGTCGGCTTCCTTGCTGATTTTGAGTTCGTAGGTGAGGCCTACCACCGTACCTGCTTTAATTTCCATTCTTTGTATTTTTAGCTGCTGATTCCGTATTTCAAGCGGATGAGAATTCGTTCTTTTAGGACCTTCCACTTACTTTTTGCGGTCGATTGCTGCAGTTTTTTGGTGGAGCGGAATACGAAATATTGGTAATCTTTTTCTTCAAAAAATAGGGAATAAGTCTCCATTTTTTCCAAGTAAAAGCCTGCTGTTCCCAAGGTTTGAACCAGTATCCCTGTATCCAAGGGCTGGTCGATGACTTGCAGTTTTTCGGGCTGATTCGCAATCATCCACTCCAAGTAGCGGGGCGCAGGAATGTGAACAAACAGCACCGAATCTTGGTGTGCATGCGCTTGGATATTTTTGAATAGCTGTGCATGCTGGGCCACAGGAATATGTTCCAATACATCTGGGAACACAAAAAAGTCAAAGGTTTTTCCAGGGAGGTTGAAGTCAGACATGTCTGAAACATCAAACTTCAGGTTGCCCTGCTTTTTCCACAGCACTCGAGCCTTTTCGATACTCTCTGGAGAGATGTCCACAGCCAGCACCTCTCCTTGAGGCACTTGGGTGGCCAACAAGTGGGATACCGTTCCGATGCCACAGCCCACTTCCAAGATGCGGTGGATTGACTGCAAACCGGCTTGTTTCACCTTGTCTAGGATACTCAAATGCCGGGAGTTGATGCCAGTTTTTTCTTGCTTCTCGGCAAATTGGTCGTAGAAGCGAACTACTTTATCTTGTTCTTCAGCGGCTTGCATCTGATTTTCGGTAGGTGGTAACTAGTCCAGCAATCAACAAAATCACCAGTGCATACTGGAAGATAATCATTGGGGTTTTGGTGGCGCTGTAACTCGTGGGTGCAAAGGTAAAGACAATTTCGTGAGTTCCTGCAGGAAGCTGAAGCCCTCGTAGGAGGTAGTTGGTTCGGAGAATAGGAACTTCCTTTCCATCTAGGCTTGCCGACCAGCCTGCGGGGTAATAAATTTCAGAAAAAACACCCAATCCAGCGGCGGTCATTTTTGCTTGGTAAGTGAGCTGATTTGGAGAATGCTTGGTTAGCACGATTGTCCCTGCTCCGGCCCGCTGCTCTCCAAACTCCTTACTATTGATGGTTGCTTGTGCTTTGGTGTTAATCGTACCTAGTTTATCGATTTCCTCTTGATTCGTTCCTACAGATACAATTTGTGAAGGTACCCAAGCGGAGCCATTTGCTTCCGGATTTTCAAATACTGCATTGCTATCCGCTCCAGCGATGAGGTATTTGGTGTTCAGCATGTTGAGGATGCCTGTGCTGGCCCAATCAAAGTTGCCTTCCTGTGCCTTTTTGACGAATTCTTGCACTTCAAATTCCAGTCGGTAATCTACCAGATCCTGGTAACGGCGAAGTTTGGCACCATGGTATCCTCCTAGGCTATTGAATCTGTAGCTGGTGCGTGCCCCCTGTGTAAGGCCCTCCGTGAGTGGCAACACTCGGAAGTAGCCCTTGTCGGCAGCAATTGATTTTTCTGCAGGCGTCTCAGCAAAAAACTCTCGGGAAGGGTTTCCTCTAAAGGATTCGCTGTTCAGGTAGCGGCGGTTGATGGTCCACACATCAAGCGTAATCAAGGTGATTAAACCTAGTCCAAGGACTAGGTCTGTGATTTTCCCTTTGAGGTAGAAATAAATAGCTCCCATAGCCAGGGCTACAAAGGTAAAGCTCTTCCAAGCGGAAGCTGCGAGTAGGTCCTTGCGATCTGCTTGGAGGGCAGTGACGAGCCAATCTGGATAATTTGCATCTCCGGCTCCTTCAAAACGGAAGAATGCTCCACCAATCAGGGCAAGCAGCAAAGTGATTCCTGCAACAGCCCCTCCAGAGATCAGCAGTGGCTTCACTGCTTTGGTCTTGGTCAGCTTTTCCAAGGCGATCATTCCAAGTACAGGGATCGCAAATAGCGTCATGCCCAAGGCCATGGAGACGGCCCGAAACTTATTGTAGCCAGGCAAGATGTCAAACAGGGCGTAGTTGAACCAGGCCAAGTTTTTGCCCCAGCTGAGCATCAGGGAGAGGACAATGATTGATCCAAAAGTAATCAAGCTAGCACGTGGCGCGACCCAGAATCCTAGGATTGCAAGAAACACCAGAATTACACTGCCGTAAATGGGTCCACCCGTGAAAGGTTGATCTCCCCAGTAGGTGGGGGCCCCTTTGACAAAGTCATTGACTTGTGCAGGTTCTAGGCCTTGATTTCGAAGGGCCTTTTCGGATGCAGAGTCTTTGGGTAGTGGGGTCGTACTTCCTCCACCATAAAAGTCTGGAACAAGGAGGGTCATACTCTCAATTATGCCATTGGACCAGCCAAAAGCATAATCCTTATCTAGCCCTGCACCAGCAGTTTCGATGGTGGCCTTTCCTCGTGTGGAGTAGGGGCTGTAATCCAAGGCAGTGGCGATTCTACCCAAATTTCCGCCAACCCCAAGTAGGGCACCCAAAGTCAACAGGGCGATCGTTTTGGAAAGGCTTGCAAGCCCTTCTTTTTTCCAATCAAAAGCAAAGCGCGTTCCTACATACAGAATAGCAATTATGAGCGTGTAATAGGTGATTTGAAGGTGGTTAAACTTGAGCTGAAGCAGCAGTCCAAGTCCAAGAAGCGCTGCTCCGAGTAGTCGTTTGCGATCGAATGCCAGGTGTATACCAGCCAAAATCAGGGGGATCAGACACACGGCCCATATTTTGGCATTGTGTCCCGCTTCAAGAGAAAGCAGGTTGTAGGTATTGAAGGAAAAAGCAATGGCACCGGCAACAGCGAAAACTGGGCGCACCCCATAGGAAATTAGCAAGAGGTACATGGCAAGCATTCCAAAAAACAAGCCGTTGATGGGATGGGGTAGTCCTAAGGTAAGGATGGAGATGGCTAGGTTGGTAATGTCTCCCGCAAACTCCAGGCTGATGAAGTAGGTGGGCATCCCGCCAAACATGCGGTTGGTCCAGAGCGCTTGTTCCCCCGTGGCAGCACGGTAGTCGAGCACCTCCTTAGCTGAGCCTTCCCACTGCAGGATGTCACCTTGGAAGATGATTTGGCCATCAAAAACAAGGGGAGAAAAATACCCCACCACGAGTAGGTAAAAGAAGGCGATGCCGAGGAGATGGGGAAGGATGTCTTTTTGAAATTGAATCTTCATGCAGGAGTTCAGCGATTTGAACCGCAAATTAAGGAATTCGGGGGAAAGGCGTGAGCGGGCCTACTACCTTTTTATTGGAGCAGGCAAAAGAAAATCATCTGGGGCTGCATATGGGCAGACTTGTTCACTTAAATCCCGGTTAGTATTGTCGTGCAAACCTTCAAATTCATTACTTTTGCAGGAAATAGCAGTGAAGCAGCATGTTCGATAATTTAAGTTTAAAGCTTGACCTGGCGTTCAAGACACTGAAAGGTACCGGTAAAATAACCGAAATCAATGTCGCATCTACCGTAAAGGAGATACGAAGGGCCTTGATTGACGCCGATGTGAACTACAAAGTAGCCAAGGAAGTCACTGATAAAATCAAGGACGAAGCCATGGGCCGCGATGTGTTGATCTCGGTTTCTCCTGGTCAGCTATTGATCAAAATTACCCAAGAGGAGTTGACCAAATTGATGGGAAGCACCAAGGTGGACATCAAACTTAGTGGTGATCCATCCGTAATTTTGATTGCCGGTCTTCAGGGATCGGGTAAAACAACCTTTACCGGCAAGCTTGGGAGTTTACTTAAGCGACAAGGACGTCAAGTGCTGCTTGTTGCCTGTGATATTTACAGACCAGCGGCGATTGACCAGCTCAAGGTCTTGGGCGAGCAAATCGGGGTGGAGGTTTATGCCGAGCCAGAAAATAAAAATGCACTTCAGATAGCAAGTAATGCGATTGCCTACGCTAAGAAAACGGGCAAAAAGACAGTCGTAGTCGATACGGCAGGTCGTTTGGCAGTAGATGATGCGATGATGCAGGAGATTGAGCAACTTAAAAAAGCGCTTAATCCTTCCGAGACACTTTTTGTGGTGGATTCCATGACGGGTCAGGATGCGGTGAATACTGCGAAGACCTTTGACGAGCGACTCAATTTTGATGGGGTAGTGCTTACCAAATTAGATGGCGATACCCGAGGGGGTGCTGCCATTTCCATCCGTCACGTGGTGAATAAGCCCATCAAATTTATCTCCACTGGAGAAAAGATGGAGAACTTGGATGTATTCCATCCCGACCGCATGGCCCAGCGAATTCTGGGGATGGGGGATGTGATTTCCTTGGTGGAGCGTGCTCAGCAGTCCTTCGATGAGGATGAGGCAAAGCGCCTGAACGCTAAAATGCGCCAGAACAATTTCAACTTTGACGACTTCCTTTCCCAGCTAGAGCAGGTAAAGAAAATGGGAAATATCAAGGACCTCATGGGAATGATTCCTGGGATGGGTAAAGCCATGAAGGGGTTGGATATTGATGATGATTCCTTCAAACCTATCGAAGCGATCATTCGAAGCATGACTCCAAAGGAGCGGCAGAACCCCGACATCATCGATGGGAGACGAAGAAAACGACTTGCAGATGGATCAGGTAGAAACATCACTGAAGTCAATAACTTGATGAAGCAGTTTGAGGACATGCGCAAGATGATGAAGCAAATGAATAAAATGGGAGGTGCCAAGGCGGCCATGGGTCGGATGATGCCTCCTGGAATGGGGAAACGGTGATTTTGTCAACGGTTGACTGTCGACAGACCACAGTCAATTGCAGTCTGCTACTAAAAACGCATTAAAATTTGAATTCCAAACTTGATGCCAAACGAACCGGCTGTTGACAGTGGACCGTTAGCAGTTGACAATTAGATTACTACATATTCCTTTGAAAAAAATTGCCCTAGACCTCCAATACCTACCCTGCCTGGAATATTTTACGGTACTGAGAGGAGTGGATGAAGTTTTTTTATTTCCTAGGGACCGCTATGAACGACAGTCCTACTTCAATCGAACATCCATATTACTTGCCAACAAGGTGCAGACCTTGAGTGTACCCATCCAAGGGAGGAGACCACGAATCTCATTAACTGAAGTTCGTATTGATTCCGAGCAAAAATGGGTAAGTAATCATTTACGAGGAATTCAAAGCGGCTATGGAAAAGCCCCTTTCTTTGAATATTTTTTTCCCTATTTCGAAGAGGCCCTCAGTCGTCAGGAAACGCATCTTTGGACCTTGAATCTGGAATTGCTGACAATCTGTCTGAAGCTTCTCCGCTGGCCTGTCAAACTAACCTTGGTTGAAAATGAGAAGCTTCTGGAGGATGTAATTGATCTCAGGGGGCGAATTGTGCCTTCTGGTAGCTATTTGGACCGACCGTTTTACCAAGAAGAGCCGTATGGGCAAAATTTTGGCCCAAACTTTGTCCCTAACCTTTCGATTCTTGACTTATTATTTTGTTTGGGGGGTTCGGCTGATGATTTGCTTTCTAAATCTCAAAAAAAACACGAACAATAAGTCAATCGATTGTGTTTTTAAAACAAATTCGGTAAAATACGTACACATTTATCTTTCAATCAGAAAAGCGTTACATGGAAGCAAAATTTTCGAACAGAGTCAAAGAGGTAATCTCTCTCAGCCGCGAAGAAGCACTTCGTCTGGGGCACGATTACATTGGCACAGAGCATCTCTTGTTGGGGATGATCCGAGAGGGTGAAGGGGTAGCAGTTTCCATACTGAAGAAGCTAGGCATTTCCTTGGATGAGCTAAGAGGCGCGATTGAACGGGCAGTGAAGGGTACGGCCAACCACAATGTGAAAAACATGGCCAACATCCCATTGACTAGACAGTCAGAGAAGGTGTTGAAAATTACCTACTTGGAGGCCAAAATATTCAAGAGTCAACTCATTGGCACTGAGCATTTGTTACTTTCTATCCTGCGGGATGAAGATAATATAGCAACACAGATTTTAAATAAGTTTGAGGTCAACTACGACAGCATCAAAGAAATGCTTGAAATGCAGTCCGATCCTAGCTCTTCCCCCAAAGCACGAGCGGAAGCCGAAGATGGGGATGAAGATGGATCCAAACTATTTGGTTCTTCCTCTTCTTCGGGTGGCGGTTCCAACAAGCCTGGAGCTGAAAAATCACGCACACCTGTTTTAGACAATTTTGGCCGCGACTTGACCAAAATGGCGGAAGACGATAAGTTGGACCCTATCATCGGTAGAGAAAAAGAAATTGAGCGTGTCGCTCAAATCCTATCTAGAAGAAAGAAAAACAATCCGATTTTAATCGGAGAGCCTGGCGTCGGAAAGACTGCCATCGCTGAGGGCTTGGCTCTAAGAATTGTGCAAAAGAAGGTTTCTCGTATTTTGTTTAACAAGCGGGTAGTCACCTTGGATCTTGCTTCCTTGGTGGCAGGAACCAAGTACAGAGGACAGTTTGAGGAGCGAATGAAGGCCGTGATGAACGAGCTGGAAAAATCCCCCAACGTCATCCTATTTATTGATGAGTTGCATACTATCGTAGGTGCAGGAGGAGCTTCTGGCTCTTTAGATGCCTCGAATATGTTTAAGCCTGCCCTTTCGCGAGGAGAAATCCAGTGCATTGGTGCCACGACCTTGGACGAATACAGACAGTACATTGAGAAGGATGGTGCTTTGGCCCGTCGCTTCCAGATGGTGATGGTGGATGCCACCTCACCAGAAGAGACCATCCAAATCTTGAATAACATCAAAGACAAATACGAAGACCACCACAACGTGATCTATACCGATGCAGCGATTGTGGGCTGTGTCAAGCTTTCGGATCGCTATATTTCCGATCGTTTCCTTCCGGACAAGGCTATTGATGTCTTGGATGAAGCGGGTGCGCGCGTACACATCCTGAATATTAATGTTCCTGAAGATATCTTACGATTGGAGTCTGAAGTAGAAGATATTAAGGCCGAGAAAAACCGTGTAGTCAAATCTCAAAAGTATGAGGAAGCAGCACAGCTTCGCGACAAGGAAAAGAAACTCTTGGAGCAGCTTGATGAAGCCAAATTAAAGTGGGAAGACGAAAGCAAGACGAAGCGATTTACCGTGGATGAAGACCATGTTGCCGAGGTAATTGCGATGATGACCGGTATTCCGGCCAAGCGAATTGGTCAAAATGAGGGCAATAAATTGCTCAACATGGGTGAGGAGCTGAAAGGAAAAGTGATCGGACAGGAAGAGGCAATCAAGAAATTGACCAAAGCCATACAACGTACCCGTGTGGGATTGAAAGATCCAAAGAAGCCAATTGGCTCCTTTATTTTCCTTGGTCCTACAGGTGTGGGGAAAACGGAGCTGGCCAAAACCTTGGCTACCTATCTTTTTGACAAGGAAGATTCCTTGATTCGTATCGACATGTCCGAATACATGGAGAAATTCTCCGTATCCCGATTGGTGGGAGCACCTCCGGGCTATGTGGGCTATGAAGAGGGTGGGCAGCTTACCGAAAAGGTTCGTAGAAAACCGTATTCTGTGGTGCTTTTGGATGAAATTGAAAAAGCGCATCCAGATGTATTCAATATTCTGCTTCAGGTGTTGGATGACGGTATCCTGACGGATGGATTGGGTAGACGCGTAGATTTCCGCAATACGATCATCATCATGACTTCTAACATTGGGGTGCGTGACTTGAAGGACTTTGGAGCGGGTATTGGCTTTGCCAACCGGGCCAAGGCGGACAATATGGATGAAATCATGAAGTCCACCATACAATCCGCATTGAAGAAGGCCTTTAGTCCTGAATTTCTGAATCGATTGGACGATGTGGTCGTATTCAACTCCTTGAGCAAGGAGCATATCTTCCAGATCATCGACATCAGTCTTGGGAAATTATTTCACAGAATCACTGACTTGGGCTATAAAATTGAGCTTACGGACAAGGCGAAGGATTTCTTAGCCAACAAGGGCTATGACCAGCAGTACGGAGCGAGACCTTTGAATCGAGCAATTCAAAAGTACCTAGAAGATGCGATTGCCGAAGAGATTCTGAAGGGAGAATTGACTGAAGGAGATGTGATTACCGCCGATTATATCGACGATGCTACAGAGCTAACCCTTTCGGTAACGAAAAAGGAAAAGGCAGAATAAGCTTTTGTTTATACTTTAAAGAGCCTTGAACGCAGATGTGTTCAAGGCTTTTTTTTTACTCCTACCTGCTGGGCGGAGCTAGTTAAGCCCAGGCATGCAGGTCACTCGCCAAAAATTTAGCTGAAATATCCATTGGCATTTATTTTTCAAGGAGGTACAAAAAAAGAGGCCCCATACTTGCGGGACCTCCTGATCAACTAAAAAACCACTTGGGAGAATGAAGGCTTATTTCTCGATTGAGAAATAGGCATCCTTAAATTTGGCCTTGCTGAGGCTGTCCTTTTGCACCTTGACGATGGAGTCGGCCTGATCTTTTTCAGATTCAAAAGAATCCCAATCTCTTCGTTCGCCTTTGATTCCTGGGCAGTTGAGGCAGGTAAGTCCTGCTTCATTAAATACCCAAACTGCCTCAGTGCGAACATCATCATTTTCGAAGCCGTTTTTGTAAATCGTGTTTTGTAGTATATCTAGTAGGCTTCGATCCATAATAAAGGGTTTGTCGTAAGGTATAGCTAGTTTCAAGTTGATTTTTTGGTCACGAAATGCTCCCAATGACTTCAAGTCAAATCCTTTCGTAAAAGTGACTACAGAATCTTGAAGGGTATAGCTATACTTGACTCTTTTCGCATTTTCCAAGGCCTCCTTTTTAGTTTGTCCTCTTGCAAAGATTTCCTGATTCAGGGTAATTACCGAGTCTTTGGTCCCCACTAGCTCCAGGATGATACTTTTAAAAAATTCTTCTTCTACTTCCTCAGCTTTCAAAAGTAGTGTTCCTTTATTGATGGCAATTGGAGTGTCTATAAGGACACGTTCGACTGATTTGAATTTGGACACGATTCTTGGGATCTGAAATCCTGCAATACCAATGCAAAGTAGCCAGAGTGCGAGTGCCGCCAAACCAAATTTGTTGCCTACCAAGTTCTTCATAGACATGACACTGAGCCCTAACATTAAGATTACAATCCCTGGCACGGCTAGTACCCCAAATCCTGCAAATGCCAAATTATAGGGAACTAATTCGGTAATCATCCCTATGGGGAATACATCTTGCGAATCAAAAACTGTTGGATCAATACCTCCTAAATAAATGGTAAGTAAGACCAAGGGAGTGACTACAAATGACATCCCAACAATGAAAATCAGGAAGCCAAAAAAGATTCGTAATAAGGTGATGATAAATTTGCCTAAGGATCCTAGTGAAGAACCTAGAGCCTCAATAATTTGGCCTAGGACTCTAAATGGAGCCATCAAGATTTTTTTAAGGCTTGACTCAGGTGCTGGAGGGACTGGGTTGATTGTTTCTTTTAGGGTCGAATCGATCCGGTCTAAGGTGATTTCTCCCCCCTTCATTTTGATTCGCTCCGTGATGGAGTTAGCTACCGGCGTAATGACCCACAAAATGAAGTAGATTACTAGGCCGGAGCCTCCCGCCAGGGTAAGTAGAATGAAAGCCAACCTTAGGTAAAGCACCTCAACACCAAAATAGGCCGACAGGCCACTGGCTACTCCCCCAAGAACTTTATCGTCTGGGTTTCGAAATAGTTTTTTGATTTCTTTATCCTCTTCATTGGCATAGGATACCGGAAGAATCACCCACAAGACAATGTAAGCAACTACCGCAAGTGCCGCAAATCCAAAGTTGACCTGAACCGAGCCAAAGGGATTGAAATCAAACAAATCAAAGTTGATGTTTCCACTAAAAAGTAGGAGAATGGCAATCAATCGGATCCAAAGTGCATCGATGGCAAAATAGTGGGCGATGCCAGCACAAACGCCACTCAAGATCTTTTTGGGTTCTAGCCGCATGAGTTTTTTGTATCCGCCAGCGGCTGAACTCGGAGGGGTCACGTACTTGTAGAAGTCGTCTGCAGTGGGAGCTTCTACCTCTTCGGTTTCTTCTTTTTCCTCTAAGGCGTTGAAATCCGCAATGGTCCCCATTTTTTCAATCAGACGGGTTACATTTTCAGCTGTAATCACCTGATTGTTGTTTTTCAAGTAGGAGAGAAAGATTTCTGCAATGCGATTTTCGATGTCGGAAACAATTTCTTTACTATCAGCGTACCCAGAAAAATGGGCATTGATGCTTTCTAGGTAGTTCTTGAGGGTGTCGTATCCATCTTCTTCGATATGGAATAAAATACCGCTGATATTGATGCTAAGTGTCTTTTTCATGTGTTTTTCGAAGGAGAAGGGGATTTCTTTTTTGTGATTTGAGTGATGGATTGAACCAATCCTTTCCAAGTAGCAGCGAGGCTTTTCAAGGCAACTTGGCCTTCCTCCGTGATGGAATAATATTTTCTAGGTGGGCCGGCATCGGATTCTACCCAGCGGTAACTGACGAGTGCTGCGGATTTGAGACGATTCAGGAGGGGATACAAGGTTCCCTCCACTACAATCATCTGTGCTTGTGTTAGCTCATCGATTAGGTCAGAGGTGTAGACTTCCCCCCTCGAAATAATGTGCAGTACGCAGTACTCCAGGAGTCCTTTGCGCATTTGTACTTGGGTGTTGGTTAGATTCATAAGTATGGTAAATGGGCCCTGCAATGGCAGGTAGTTGTTTACGCGCTACCAGGTATAAGAAAAAGTAGTACCAAGTTTTTAGTAGGGTACCTTGTATAACCTAATTCTAGGTATTCAATACTATTTTATTTTTCTAAAATCTGCTTTATCCATCGGTTAACAGGTATTTTTAGGCTATATTAAAGAATTGATTATTATCTGATTTTTCTTTTGATTTATTTTTTTTGACCTTCAAGCCATTTCTTGGTTGTTCACCTTTGGCACAATAAAGTGACCGAAAATGTACATTTTTTGAAATCATTACTTCAGAATGCCTCCCCATTTTTGGATGGGATGCCTTGACTTTATTTTCTGTGTAGTGCTTTATTTTTCCGATTAAGTCCTCCTATTTTTTACTGGAGCCCAGCTCCGCTCTCCCCACATCAAGATGAGAAATTACCGCTTTATTTTCCTTTTTTGGATCAGTTTCCCGACCCTATCCCTCGCTCAAGATTCGCTATGGTATCGCTACGACTTGATTTACTACAAAATTCAAACTGCAGCAGATGGAATCTATCGCATACCAGCCAGCAGTTTGGCTGTCTTGGACATTCCCCTCAAAAGAATAGATCCTCGCTATTTAAGGCTCTACCATCGAGGCAAGGAAGTGGCTCTTCAGGTAGCTGGTGAGCAGGATGGTCGCCTTGATTCGGAGGATTACCTCGATTTTTTAGGATTAAAAAATAGGGAATGGTCTAGTACTGGGATTGCAATTCCGAATCCCTATGTAAATACCTTTTCAGATACGACTGCCTTTTTCTTGGCATATACCCCCGGGGAAAAGGGAAAGCGAATGGAATTAACCTCCTCACCTGATGTGCATCTCCCTGGCGCGGATCAGTTTGAAGTAGCACAACTACAGGTGTTTGCGGATCAGTATGCCTTAGGGAAAATGGCCCGATGGGGGCTTCGCTCCTCAACATCTAAGGAGGGACAGGGCTGGATGAGTTCGGTGATTGCTCCCGGAATAGACCTGGAGTTTCAACTGGATTCTACCTTTACAAAAGTGGATTCCCAATCCATTTCCTTAGTACTTGGCTGGGTGGGTCGCTCTCCACAGGAGCATGTACCCTTACTTTGGTTGGGTACATCTTCCAAAGTCCTTCGAACCCTTCCCAATCCCCAATTTTCTGGATTTGAATCGCTCCAACAATCCCTGGTACTTCAGCAAGAGGCTATCCAAGAAGGAAAGCTCAAGCTTCATTTGGCAGTAGATCCTGCTCGAAATGGAGATTATTTTTCACTGGCTTTTGCCCAACTTACTTATTCGCTTCCCATAGCAGCAGCTGGGAATGCAAGAGGTCCAGTGCGATTTACGGTGGAAGTACTGCAACCGGTCCGCTTTCGAGATTACCAGAGCTTGCCTGCGAATTACCTGATCGTAGGTCATGGACAGCTCGAATTGCCAAGTCTTTCTTATCCAAACCCCCTTCAAGCTTATGCAAGCTATCGTGCCTCCGCTGCTGGTGGCAGTTTCAATACCCTGGTGCTGCGATTGGAGGAATTGTACGATCAATTTGCCTTTGGTGAGCGGACCCCTTGGGCATTGCATGCATTTTTAAGATTTTATTGGCCGATCCATCGTCCCCAGTACTTGCTACTGACCGGCAGGTCCATAGCCCCTTTTGCGCAGGCATGGGTAGAAAATGCATCGGTCTTCTATCGAAACGCTCCCCAGTCCTTTGAATTTCAAGACCTAGTTCCCAGTGCTGGTTTCCCGCCATCTGATTCCCAGTTTGTGAAAGGTTTAATGGCTGGCGAACCTGATTTTTCGGCGATGGCGGTGGGGCGCATTCCCTCCAAAAGCTCTCAGGATCTTTCCAATTACTTGGATAAAGTGATTGAACAGGAAAGCTCACAGATTCCTGGACCCAAAAGGATTCTGCATCTGGTAGGAGGGATGAATCCTTCGGAGCTGGCTCGGCACAGCAGTT
>Ga0209443_1000105_pt1 | contig 51938 bp, 50 predicted proteins | sample LauGreBMM110DCMD_2_FD_187571 | JGI IMG/M metagenome (GOLD analysis project Ga0209443, IMG submission 187571) | Freshwater lake microbial communities from Lake Michigan, USA - Su13.BD.MM110.DCMD (SPAdes) (version 2) | ecosystem: Environmental > Aquatic > Freshwater > Lake | place: Lake Michigan... | reverse complement strand
ATAGGGCTAATGTTGACACAGAGCAAATCAAAATTGATTAATTTTTCCTTTCCTATTTAAATGAATTATCAATAAAATAGTGTAACTTTAAGTAATTTAATTCATACTCCTTTATGAAAAAGATTACACTATTATGGTTTTTGTGTTTCACTAATATTGCTTTGACGCAAGAAAAAATGATTACTCACGAGGGACTGCTTTATTTTGAGGCATCAGTACCACTATTCGAAGAGATAAAAGCTAGAAATGAAATCGCCACTTGTATTTTAAATACAAAAACAGGTGAAATTTTCAGTTTAGCTTTGGTGAAAAATTTTCGTTTTAAAATGAAATTAATGGAAGACCATTTTAACGAAAATTATATGGAAAGTAATCGTTATCCTAAAGCTACTTTTAAAGGAATCATTGAAGATTTTAATTACGACAATATCTGTATATTGCCAAAAGAATTCAAACTCAAAGGCAGGCTTACTTTACATGGGCAATCGAAATTAATTACAACAACGCTATTCCTAAGGAAAACAGGAGATGGTTTAGAAATAATATCAAATTTTAATATAAATTCAGCCGACTACAATATTAAAATCCCACAAATGTTAAGTATGAAAGTATCAAAAATCGTCAATATAAATGCACAGTTTATAGTCAAAGATATCTACTTGCCTAAACAATCTTTAAGAGCGCGTTCTAATTTATCGAACTCAAACTTAAAACCTGTTTTTTCTATTTTATCAGAAGATACCCGTTGACCCGTCAATAAGAGTACCGACCTCTCTCCCATTATCATTTTTATCAAAAAAGAAGGAATATTGGGCAACCAAACACGATACCCATAAATTCTTGCTAATTTTTCGGAAAATAAGGCATTGGTCGTGCCATCCTTGATGGCAGCATTGTAAGCGCCTTTCATCTGCTCATCTTCAATAGCTTTAAGATAAATAGCACATAAATCATTAATATGAATCCAAGGCATATATTGTTTTCCAGAACCTATTGCTGACCCAAATCTAAACTTAAAAATAGGAATTAGCTTCTTTAAGAAACCATCATCTTTACCAAGAACCAAACCGGTTCTGATTTTTACCGTTCGAATCTTCAAATACGCAATATGATCTGCAGCTGCCTCCCATTTTTGGCAAGTTGTGCCTAGAAAATCATCTGCTAAAGGGCTTTCTTCAGAAAAAATATTTAGACTAGTGTAAGCCCCATAAATTCCAATTGCCGAAGCAGAAATAAAAGCCTCTAATTTTTTATTGTTTTTGTGGAGGACGTCATAAATTAGTTGGATTGCCTTTACTCTACTTTCAATAATTGAGGTTTTTCGTTCGGCTGTCCATTTTTTTTTCGCAATATTTTCCCCTGCTAAATTAATTATAAGATCAGCTTCAAGCACAGCTTGTTCGTCTATAAAAAAACTGTCAACATCCCATTTATAGTAAGAAATTTCAGATGTATTTTCTTTATTACTTCTACTCAAAATAGACACTTCGTAGCCTTTATTATTCAATAAATCGCTCAAATGATGACCTATAAATCCTGAGCCACCCGTAATCAATACCTTTTTTTTCATAATAAAGTAAATTTAATCATTTATTTTAAAATATAAAAATAATTAAATTTTGTTTAATATTTATTATAAATGATTAAACATTATATATCTTTGAAGAACAATTTAAAAGACACTAAAAATGGCCACTAAAAAACCAACCCTGACTAGAGACAAAATAGTTTCACTATATATGACCTATCGTTTAGAAAATAACGAAAAACCCAAATCCGTATATCAATTTGCCAAAAAAAATGGTTTTGACGAGAAAGAATTTTACAGTTTTTTTGGGACAATAGAAAGTGTTGAAAAAGAAATATTCAAGACATTCCTGGACAAAACAATTGAATTAATACAGAAAGACGCAAACTACGAAACGTATGTCATGAAAAGTAAAATATTGAGTTTCTACTTCACCTTTTTCGAATTATTGTCTGCCAATAGAAGTTATGTGGTCATGTGTTTGAAAGAACACCAAAACCAACTAAAAAACCTTATTCAACTGTCCGGCCTTAGAATCGGATTCAAAAATTATATTACCGAAATCATTTCGGATGAAGTAAGAACACAACACGAAAAATTTCAAAACTTTCAAGAAAAAGCAATTCAAGAAACTTCTTGGATTCAATTCTTGTTGACGATGAAATTCTGGTTGGATGATGAATCTCCTGCATTCGAAAAAACAGATCTCTATATTGAAAAATCTGTAAAGGCAACTTTCGAATTAATGAATATCGCTCCCATAGACAGTTTAATCGATTTTGGAAAATTTATTTTAAAAGAAAAAATATACAATAAATAATGAAAACCATCGACTACATTCCTACTTCAAAAATTGAAAGAGCTACAAAACTCGTTCAAACCGGAGCTAAAGTGGGCGTAAATTACCTGAAATATTACGGCGAAAAAATGGTTAACAGTGATTTAACCCGCGATAAACTTAATAAAAATAATGCCGAAGATATTTATGATGGGCTCAAGAGCTTAAAAGGAAGCGCACTAAAAGTGGCGCAAATGTTGAGCATGGACAAGAGTTTTTTGCCACAGGCTTATGTGGAGAAATTTTCGTTGTCGCAGTTTTCGGTTCCTCCACTATCGGCTCCATTAGTTTTGAAAACCTTCAAGGCTAATTTTGGCAAAACACCCTATGAAATTTTTGACGAATTCAATGCCAACTCCGTGAATGCTGCCAGTATCGGACAAGTACATTTGGCCATAAAAAACAACAAAAAACTGGCCGTTAAAATACAATACCCAGGTGTAGCCAACAGCATTTCGTCTGATTTGGCTTTGGTAAAACCCATTGCCATAAGGATGTTTAACCTTCAAGGAAAAGATTCCGACAAATATTTCAAGGAAGTAGAAGACAAACTAATTGAGGAAACTAATTATTTATTGGAACTCAAACAAAGTCAAGAAGTAGTTGAAGCTTGCCAAAAAATTGAAAATCTTGTTTTTCCAAACTACTATCCCAAATATTCTTCTGAAAAAATCATCACGATGGATTGGATGACAGGCATCCATCTTTCGGAGTTTACCAACAAAAATACTGATCAAGAAGTCGCCAATAAATTAGGTCAGGCGCTTTGGGATTTTTATATGTACCAAATTCACATTTTGAGAAAAGTACATGCTGATCCACATCCGGGAAACTTTTTGGTAAACCAAGAAAACCAACTGGTGGCACTTGATTTTGGCTGTATGAAACAAATCCCAAATGAATTCTACATTCCATATTTTGAATTGATTGACAAGGAAGTTATCGACAATAAAATTCTTTTTGGCGAAAAATTATTTGAATTGGAAATTCTTAGAGTGGATGATTCCAAAGAAGAAATCGAATATTTTACCCAAATGTTTTATGATTTATTGTCGCTTTTCACCAAACCATTCCAATCGGAAAACTTCGATTTCTCGGATGAAGTGTTTTTCGAAAACATCGCCCAATTGGGGGAACGCTTTGCTAACGACACCAACCTTCGAAAAATGAACGGCAATCGAGGATCGAAACACTTCATTTATATAAATAGAACCTTTTTTGGATTGTATAATTTAATGTTTGACTTGAAAGCCAAAATTGTAGTAAATGAATACGTAAAATACTAAAGTTAAAAGAGATAAATAAAAATATGAAAAACATAGTAATCATTGGCGGAAGCAAAGGAATTGGCAGTGCCATTTTGTTGCAACAGTTGGAATCAAACATGGTTTACAACATTAGCAGAAATTCGCCAGACATAACACACCCCAACCTGATGCATTATTCCTCGGATGTATTGCAGGAAGCGCTTCCCGAGATAGAAAATATCGACACCTTGATTTATTGTCCAGGATCCATTAATTTAAAACCCATTGGGAGTTTGAGCATAGATGATTTCAGAAACGATTTCGAAATCAATGTGATTGGAGCAGTAAAAACCATCCAAAAATATTTACCAGTTTTGAAAAAAGGAACTAATCCGTCCATCGTTTTGTTCAGCACGGTGGCGGCAAAATTGGGAATGCCTTTTCACGCCAGTATTGCCACGGCCAAAGCGGGAGTTGAAGGATTGGTAAAATCACTTGGAGCGGAATTGGCCTCGGTGGTTCGTATCAATGCCATTGCTCCTACCATCACAGAAACCTCACTTGCTGCAGGAATTCTACGAAATGACAGAATGAAGGAAAATATGGTGGAACGCCATCCAATGAAGGGGTATTTGAAACCGGAAGAAGTGGCAAGCATGGCCAATTACTTGATTTCGGATCAAGCCAAGTCAATCTCGGGACAAGTTTTTGAAATGGATTATGGCATTGTAACTTTCAAAATATAAAAAAAGACTGTTTAAAATAGAAAATGATGTTAAAAGAAATGAAAAGTTACGAGAAAGTAGAACAGTATGATTGGGAAATAACGGAAGCTTTAGCGGATAATTACAGAACAATAATAGATAATCTAGGCGAAGACATCAACAGAGAAGGTTTGGAAAAAACACCAGAAAGAGTGGCTAAAGCCATGCAATTCCTGACACACGGTTACGGACTGAATCCATTAGAAATATTGAAATCGGCACTATTCACCGAAGACCACAAACAAATGATTGTAGTAAAAGACATTGAGCTTTATTCCATGTGTGAACACCATATGCTACCCTTTTTTGGCAAAGCACATGTAGCTTATATCCCGAATGGGAAAATCGTAGGACTGAGCAAAATACCAAGAATAGTGGATGCTTTTGCCCGAAGAATGCAGGTACAAGAAAGATTGACAGACCAAATAAAAGATTGTATACAGGAAGCTTTAAATCCACTAGGAGTGGCAGTAGTTATAGAGGCACAACACATGTGCATGCAAATGCGTGGCATACAGAAGCAGAATTCGGTTACCACAACATCTTCTTTTACAGGTGCGTTCGAAAAAGACAAAACCAGAAAGGAATTCATCAGTTTAGTTTCCAATAAATTGAGTTAAATTTCTTTTCAAGATAAAAAAAATATGAAAATTCTCTTAACTGGTGCAACAGGATACATCGGGAAGCGACTTTTGCCTATTTTGGTAAAACAAGGTCATGAAGTGGTTTGTTGCGTTAGAGACAAAAACAGGTTTTATTGTCCCATAGAGTTTCAGAAAAATGTGTCGGTCATTGAGGTTGATTTTCTAAAAATAGAAACATTAACAGCAATACCAACTAATATAGATGCCGCTTATTATTTGATTCATTCCATGTCAGATACAGACGAAAATTATGATGATTTAGAAAAGCTTTCGGCAGAAAATTTCGTTTATTCAATAGATAAAACAGCAGTAACGCAAGTTATCTATTTAAGTGGCATCGTAAATGACAAATCGCTTTCTAAACATTTAACTTCCAGAAAAAAAGTAGAAGACGTTTTAAACACGGGAAACTTTGCACTAACAACTTTGAGAGCTGGAATCATTGTGGGCTCCGGCAGCGCTTCTTTCGAAATTATTCGAGATTTGGTTAACAAACTCCCGGTCATGATAACCCCAAAATGGCTGAATACAAAATGTCAACCCATTGCAATAACCGATGTTTTGGAATTTTTATCAAAATGCCTCAAAAATCAATTAACTTATAACATAAGTTTTGACATTGGCGGTCCTGATATTCTTACGTATAAAGAAATGCTTTTGGGTTTTGCCAAAGCAAAAAAGTTAAAAAGATGGATTTACACCATACCCATAATGACGCCAAAATTATCTTCCTATTGGTTGTACTTTGTAACTTCGACTTCTTATAAATTGGCTTCGGCATTAGTCAGCAGCATGAAAGTAGAAGTGATTTGTAAAGACAATAAAATAAATGATTTATTAGATGTAAATCCCATGCCCTACGAACAAGCTTTATCAAGGGCTTTGATTAAAGTAAATGAAGACAAAGTGGCTTCAAGTTGGAAAGATTCACTAGTCAGTGGACGATTTAACAGCAACATGTCTGAATTTTTGAAGGTTCCTAAGAAAGATTGCTACATCGACAGACGAAAAAAACAAATAGAGAACCGAGATTTCACTATCGAAAAAATTTGGTCAATTGGTGGGGAAAATGGTTGGTATTATGGCGACTGGTTGTGGAACTTACGTGGGTTCATCGATAAGTTGTACGGTGGTGTAGGATCAAAAAGAGGGAGGACCAATAAACACGATATTCATTCAGGAGATGCATTGGATTTTTGGCGGGTATTATATGCCAATAAAGAAGAAGGTAAACTAGTTTTGTATGCCGAAATGAAATTACCAGGCGAAGCTTGGCTTGAATTCAAAATAATTCACAATACTTTGTATCAATCCGCCACATTCAAGCCAAAAGGCATTTGGGGGAAAATGTATTGGTATGCTATTTTACCCTTTCACGGATTTATATTCAACGGTATGTTGAATAAGTTAATTCGGTAATTACTTCGAAATTCCCGCTTTGTAGGTTGCAATCGCACGATCTCTAGCAAAGGCATGTTCGACCATTGGCTCACCGTAACCCAAATCGAATTCAGGAATCCATTTTCGGATGTAGATTCCTTTTTCGTCAAATTTCTTGAGCTGGATTTCGGGATTAAAAACCCTGAAATAAGGCGCGGCATCACAACCTGTTCCTGCAGCCCACTGCCAGTTTCCAACATTGGCTGACAATTCAAAATCCAATAGCTTTTCAGCAAAATATGCTTCTCCCCATTGCCAATTGATCAATAAATGCTTGCATAGAAAACTTGCCACCACCATTCGAACCCTATTGTGCATGTAACCGGTTTCGTTTAACTCCCGCATTCCGGCATCAACCATAGGATAACCAGTGGTTCCTGAACACCAACGCTTGAAATCTTCTTCGTGATTGCGCCATTGAATGCAATCGTAAGCCGATTTGAAATTGTGCGTGACCACCCTTGGAAAACTGTACAAAATTTGCATGAAAAATTCCCTCCAAATTAGTTCACTCAAAAATACTTCATTTTTATTCGCTGCCCAATTCACTAATTTTCGAATACTTACAGTTCCAAAACGCAGATGTGGCGAAAGATGTGTAGTACTGTCCAAAGCCGGAAAGTCTCTTGTTTCATGGTAATTTGAAACGTTTTTCAAGTTATGGGGAATCACTTTTATGGAACTTTCCTCGAATCCTATTTGCTCCAATGTTGGAAAAGTAAAATTGCTTTTATGGAAATTATAAAACTTTTCGGTTATATCGTATTCCTGAACCGGAGCCCTTTTTTTATATTGCTCCAACCATTTATTTTTGTAAGGCGTGTAAACGGTATAAGGCAATCCATCGGCTTTCGTGATTTCTTTTTCTTCGAAAATCACTTGGTCTTTAAAAGAAAAACACGCAGTTTTATTCGATTCCAATAATTCGCCAATGGCCAAATCCCTTTTGATGGCATAAGGTTCGTAATCTTTGTTGAAGAATACCTCATTTACATCGAATTCTTGAAGAAGAGCTTGCCAAACCTCTTGGGTTTTTCCTTTTTTCACCAAAATAGAACTTCCTAATTCTTGCAATTTCTGATTTATATTAGAAAGGGAATCGTGAATAAAACCAACCCTAGCGTCATTTTTTGGCAAACTGTCCAAAATAGCTTCATCAAAAATAAACAAGGGAATCACTGGATATTTGGATTCCAAAGCATAAAAAAGCCCCACGTTATCTTCTAATCGTAAATCTCTACGGAACCAAAAAAAAGCTACTTCTGGTTTGTTCATTATTTAGAATTAAAAATCTCATCCACTTTTACAACTCTGTAATCAAAAATTTCTTTTAGTTTATCTTTAACCACAAGTGTGTTCATTATTCTACCTATGAAACCCAACGGCAAGGCATAATGAACCAAATCCGTCATTTTTGTACCGTTTTCAGTTGGTTCAAAAAAATGTTTGTGATGCCAAAGTGCATAAGGTCCGAAGCGTTGTTCGTCGATAAAATAACTATTTTCTTTCACGAAAGTGATTTCGGTTGTCCAACTCAATTTCAATCCCGCTAGCGGAGACACTTTGTATTGGATAATTTGTCCGGCATACATCGATTTGTTGTCGAAATCCGTGATTTGGAAACCCATAGTTTCCGGGGTAATTTTTTGCAAATTTCTTGGACTTGAAAAAAAAGCCCAACATTCCTCAACACTGGCATTTACATGTTGAACCGTTTCTTTTGTATATACTTTCATTTTTGTTTTTTTTCTATTTTTTTAATTAGAACCAAACTCATCAATATCATCGAAAAGGCATAACCAATATCTTCAATTGGGATGGTTCCCAATCGAATTCCCAAATTTTCGGCATTATTATAAAATACAACCGGCTCGTCAATAAAACTTCCTGTTAAGATTCCGTTGATGATAGAAAATGGGATTAGTATAATGAGAAAGGTGATGAAAAACGTGTTCAAAACATGGGAAACCTTGAAAACCGTATAAGTCAAAACCAAGACCAACACGCTATAATTAACTGCCGTGTACCATTTATCGTAATGAATCGCTATGGTTGGTAAAAGCACAATCATTAGCATCCAATAAATGCATCGTACTGTTCTATCCGATAGGGAAACGTTAGAAAAAAAATAGTGAAAAGCAAAATGAATAAAAATACTGGCATAAGGAATGCATATAAAAAAAAGCCATTCCTCTATAGGTAAATCAAAAAATTCAATTCCAGAATGGTAGCGGGGATTGAAACTCCAAACGCCAATTTTGGTAAAAATAATATCCCAAACAATAAAGAATATGGCCGTCAGAATTATGGCCGAAAAAACAGCTTTCCACCGTTTTATATAACTCATCCTGTTATCAAAACTGTATAAAAATGGAATAAGTAAGGAAGATATATTTAAAATCAGGTATAACGACATATTAAATTTTAAAGTATTTAAAAGGCACGAAAAGCATTCCAAAACATTCGCCGTCTTCCTTTCCCAAATGTTTGTGGTGTACTTTGTGACCTTTGCGAAGCGCTATCAAATATTTGATTTTGGTGTTTTTAAATAACTTCAACCGTTGATGTATGATGATGTCATGAACAATAAAATAACTCAAACCGTAAGCAAAAATTCCCAATCCAATGAAGAATCGGTAATCAAAACCGTCTTGTGCACCAAAATAAAACAAAAGAATGCTAGAAATGGCAAAGATTATGAAAAAAACGTCGTTTCTTTCGAAAACATGGGCGTATTTGGGCTGGTGATGATCCGCATGAAGATACCACAAAAAACCGTGCATAACAAATTTATGAGTACACCAAGTGATAGATTCCATTAGTAAAAAAGTACTAAGAAAAATTAAAAAAAATAGCATCATTATTTTTTAATAAATTTATAAAACAGTTTAAAATCCGCAATAAGACTAAACTAATTTCAACTTGTAAGTTACAAAAGATTTTGCCAATAATCCGAATTTGACATAATTTGAAACCCGTATTCTTGAAGTTCCAATTTGGTGACAAGGCGTGTTTTCTAATTTTTTCAAAAGCTTTTTATAATATACAAATGCAGTATAAACACCAAATTTTGCTTCTATTGGCAACTTCGTAATCCCTTGATAGGCGATCCTGAAATCCTCTTCTATTTCAGCAATAATGATTTTTTTGGAATGCTCATCAAACGAATTTAAGTCAAGTCCCGGAAAATAATTCCGATTCAAAATTAAATTATCATCTTTCAAATCCCTCAGAAAATTAACTTTTTGAAAGGCTGAACCCAGACGCATCGCTTCATCTTTTAGCTGTTCGTATTTCTGAACATCTCCACCCACAAAAACTTTGAGGCACATCAGACCAACCACATCGGCCGACCCATATATATAGTCGTTATATTCCTCTTTGTCTTTGTAATCCGATTTCACTAAATCCAACTTCATACTCTTTAGGAAAGCCTGAATTAAATCGTCGGTTATATTATATTTCTTGACCGTTTTTTGAAAGGAATTCAAGATAGGATTGAGACTTATTCCGGAAATAAAAGCTTTGTAATAGTCTTTTTCAAAATCGGTTATTAAAATTTCTTTATCGAAATTGTGAAAGGAATCCACGATTTCGTCAGCAAAACGAACAAAACCATAGATGCTATAAATAGCATACCTGATATCAGGTGAAAGCATTTTAACCGCTAATGAAAATGAAGTACTGTAGTTTTTCGTTACGAGTTTGCTGCATTTGAAAGATACTTCATCAAATAATTGCTTCATGTTTATTGCTCTGAAAATTTCTTATTAATTAAATCTGATACAATCTTACCTGAAATCAACGAAGGCGGAACTCCTGGTCCTGGCACAGTCAACTGTCCTGTAAAATATAAATTCTCGACTCTTTTACTTTTTATTTTAGGCCTTAAAAATGCTGTTTGTGTCAAAATATTAGCTAATCCATAGGCATTTCCTTTGTATGAATTATAATCATTAACGAAGTCATTCACGCAGAAACTTTCGCTAAAGATAATATTTTCTGAAACATCTTGATTCGTCAAAGTCTCAAATCTACCAATAATGTTTTGAAAATACTTCTCCCTAATTTCTGGTGTATCTTCAATTCCCGGAGCTATTGGAATCAAAAATATGCCCGCTTCAGTGCCTTCTGGAGCAACGGTTGAATCGGTCTTACTTGGAAAACTGGCGTAAAAAAGAGGTTTTTCGGGCCATTTTGGGTTGTCATAAATAGCGTTTGCATGCACATCAAAATCAGTGTCGAAGAACAAGGTATGATGCGAAACATTGGCTATTTTTTTGTCAAACCCCACATAAAACAACAAGGAAGATGGAGCAAAAACTTTGCTATCCCAATATTTCTCTGAATACCCTCTGTATTTTTGGTCTAACAAAGTTTCCGTATGATGGTAATCGGCACCGCTCAAAACGATATCGGATTCTATATTGATTCCGTTTGAAATGACGCTTTTTACAACCCCATTCTCTACGTTGATTTTCTCCACGTTTTGGTTGGTTTCAATTTTTACACCCAATGATTCGGCCAATTCAACCATCCCGTTAATGACTTGATACATCCCTCCTTTTGGGTGCCAGGTCCCCAATCCAAAATCGGCGTAATTCATAAAACTATAAAAAGACGGGGTATCCGACGGTTTTGCTCCAAGAAACAAAACTGGAAATTCCATTATTTGCCTCAGTTTATGACTTTTTATTTTTTTTCTGACCTTGGTACGAATACTCGAAAAAAACTGGTTTACCTTTTGGATTGTCACAGGAGTAATTAACTCTGTAATAGTGATTCCTGGTCTGTAAACCAAATCCTTTATGGCGACATCATAATTAAACTGGGCTTCCTTCAAAAATTTGTCCAGATGCACGGCGCTTCCTTTCTCTTCTTTTTCAAAAATCGAAAGAATCTCCGGAAGATTATCTGGAATTTCAATCGAACTTAGGGTGTCAAAATACACCTCGTAAGCAGGATTTAATTTTTCTAATGCATAATAATCAGATGGCTTTTTGTCAAAATCTGAAAAGAATTTCTCGAACACATCCGGCATCCAATACCATGTGGGACCAATGTCGAAAGTAAAACCTTCTTTAACTAGTTGTCGAGCCCTTCCTCCAACCGTTTTGTTTTTCTCGAGTATGGTAACCTGAAAACCGCTTTTGGCCAAATAGCAGGAAGCTGCCAAAGCAGAAAACCCAGATCCTATTATGGTGATTGTTTTTGTTTTTTTCATTTGTTTTGCAAAAATATAAAATGTTTCAACATTGCTATTGCATTTGGTTTACTAAATCGTCTATGGTATTAAATATTTTAATTTTATCTGAAAAACCATCTTGTTTGATAAACTCGACCATTCTGCCTACATACCAAAGCTCAGTGTTTTCGTCGCATAATTCCGCTATCATTTTATTTACATAGTCGTTGACCGAATCTTTATCTGGCTGTACTGTTAGATAGGAAACAAAAACTATAGATTCAAAATGTTTTTTCAAATCTGTTAAACTTTCAATTGGGACACTTTCTCCTAGGTAAATGGTTTTATAGCCATGAAGTAAAGTCTCGTAATTTAGATACATGAGCCCAAGTTCATGCACTTCGTTCATGGGAAGGGAAAGAACAAAAACCTTATCAGTTCTAGTTGGCCTTAAAACCTGAAGTTTTTCTGTATTAATCAATAATTTTTGTTTGATTAAATAGCTAATAAAATGCTCATGGGCCGGAGATATGGTATCAGATTGCCATAACAAACCCATTTCGGTCATGAGTGGAATGAATACCTGATAAAACACTTCTTTAAATGATTTTTCAGAAAGTAATTGGCCATAAGTAGTGAAAAATAGCTCTTGGTCAAAATTCATCATCGCCATTTTAAAGGCACTAATCGCATGATTTTTAGCGCTTTTTTCTGATATAATTTCTCGCACCAATACTGGTATTTCCTCTTCGGGGTAACTGGCTATTTTGGAAATTTTATAACCATAATCATGAAGTAAAGTAATATTCAAAAGTTTTTGCAAACTAGCCAAGTCGTAAAACCTTACATTGGTTTCCGTTCGCATCGGTTCCAGAACATTGTATCTTTTTTCCCAAATTCGTATGGTATGCGCCTTTATACCTGAAAGATTTTCAAGATCTTTTATACTAAATACACTTTTAACATCTCCTGTATTGTTTATCATTTAGGTAAATTTAATAAACAAAGGTAGTGAAAAATTCAAATAGAACTAAAGTACAATTCACAAATAAAAAAAGAAGTGGCGTTAGTTGTTTTCAATTTTTTTAGTAATTTGACCACTTTCATTATAAATAGTAACAAAATAAGTTCCTTTAGCATATTTAGTCCAATCTATATTTAAATTGACTGATTTTTGTTTCTCTTCAAAAATAAAATCTCCTGCCGCATTAAATACTTTAAAACCACTCATAGGTTCATCAGAACGTATATTGAGATCTTTACCACTACTTTTTCTTTGTGAAAGCCTAACTTCTGAACAATCTATAACATTATTGCCAATTAGGTTAACTTGATTAGAAATTATCCAACTCGAAGCCAAATTGTTATCTAATGCAGTATTAATCAATTGCAAGTAGCTTCCGCCTCCATCTGCTTCAGTTGGCCAAGGAGATACGTCAAAATACTCGACAGAATCAATCGTATTGCCAAAACCATCCATTAAAACTATCTTTTGGGAACTATTGGATAAATTTCTTGAAAACTGTCCAAAAGCTGCGACTCCATATTTTGTTTGAAATGCGGTTGAATTACTAGCCAAATGTATAGTTCCTCCTGCAACTATTGTAGAATTAGCAGGAAACTGATAAGAAATACCTAATTCTTTGAAATAGATGCCCGTTAAATTAACTACTGTGGAACCCGTATTTTTAATCGAAATAAACTCTAATCCATCACTTAAAGTAGAAGTGGCTTCTTGAGGATTATAATTAATTCTATTGATTACAAGCGAAGGAACTGTTGTTGAACTACAGGCTGAAAAAGAACCTAAATTGGTGGTCATCCATGAAATCCTATTAGACAACCATGTTTTTAAATTGTTGATTTCAGTTGTTGGAAATTGCACTGGAGGATAATTAGATGTAGTCCATCTTTGTTCTTCTCTGGCTTTGGCTTCAGTAATTAAAGAAACCGTTTGATCAATAAATTGAATCAAAATAGCATAATTCAAAGGTTGTCCGGGCTGAATGAGCTGATTCCATCTTTTGGCAAAATTACATTTATACGTTGAATTATTATATAAATCTTTCCAGAATTTAGCACCTTCATTATCTCCATTAGCAAATTGCCAAACATCGGTATGACTACGATTAAAACCAAATAAAAATAAATCGTTTCCATAGGTTAAATTAAAGTCCCAAATAGGTCCTGCTTTCAATTTACCCCCTCTATCTTTGTGAAAAAATGTACTGAATTGATATGCATCTGGATTAGAAGCAATTTCATTAATCAACATAAAATCGACAAAAGAAGGAACATCAATCACAGAAGGAAATCCGTTCACAACGCTAGCATTACTAGCACTCGCTGTTGCTTCTAAATTCAAAAACTGATTGTATATGTAAGTATTTTGTTGCGACGTAACAGATGTTGGCTTAGGCAATTCATGAATGAAATTAGTACTACCGGCATAAGAACTCATAGTCCACGCTATAGGATCTCCACCGGTATCTTTATCTGCTTTAGTGATGTATCCCCCTGATAAATTAGGTTCCGTATTATCAGTTGATGCGATTTTTGTAACATTTACTCTGTTAGTACCCGATTTAATTTTTTCTTGCATCACATACAATCCTCTATAATCTCCATTAATAACCACCTCACAATAAACGGTCCTAGTGGCATAATTTCCTATTTGTCTCGATAAGTTATAAGAAAAATAATCTCTAATTAATGAGGGGTCAAATGCTAAGCCATTTAAAATCCAGTCGTTTTCACTTGGCATTCCTAAAATAGAAACGTTATTATTACTTACATTATCAGCCTTCAATGTGGTTAATGAGTAGGCTTTTTTAGGAAGCACTTGAGATGATGAACCTCTAATTTCGATACCAATTCTTCCATTATAATTTAGATAGGCTGTAGTATTTTGATCAGACATATAATTTCTACTTCCGTCAGGTCTTTTTATGATTTTCATTGATGCTAATATCTTAGGGTCATCAAGAATTTCGAGTGATTGGCTGTTTGCATCCAAATCGGTGGTAATTATTACAATAGGCAAATTACTGTCGGTAAAAGTTTGTGCTTTGGTAGCATACGATAACAAGAAACAAGCTAATATAAAATTATTTAATGCTGAACGAAAATTGAAAGTGGTAAATTTTGACATTTTGAATAGGTTAAATTTTTAATTTTTTTTAAACCTACGATAAAATTAGACAAAAAAGTGATATTGAATTTACCACCTATTAATTGAAATACTGATATTTTATTTATAATCAACTAAATAAAAGCACCCAATATAAAAAAATCGGATTTTACAAAAATTTTTGATGTGTTTTTGTAGCGTATTTTTATGAAAAATAAATTTAATTTTCTCTTTATTGAATTAACATCTAAATCTAAACTGACAATTAAATTAGAAATAGAAATAACGATAAAAATGAAGTATCCTTTAAACCGCGCATCGGAATACTAAAATCGTTTTAATAAAACTTAACAAATTTTACTCTTAAACATAAATATGAATAAAAAAAGCCCCGACGGGGCTTTTTCAATATACAAAACTCAAACTTATTTGCTCAAATACATTTTTCTTCGAGAGTAAAGTTCATAAAACTGATCGTCTTTCAAATCATCAATAAACAAGATACTTTCACCTGTTGATTTCATTTCAGGCCCCAAAGCCTTATTCACATTATGAAACTTGCTAAAAGAGAAAACCGGTTGCTTAATGGCGTATCCTTTCAACTGAGGATTGAATTCGAAATCCGTTACTTTATTTTCCCCTAACATCACTTTAGTAGCATAATTTACATACGGCTCATTATAGGCTTTTGCAATAAAAGGTACGGTACGAGAAGCTCTAGGATTGGCTTCAATGATATAAACAATATCGTTTTTAATGGCAAACTGAATGTTGATTAAACCAACAGTACGCAATGCTAAGGCAATTTTTTTTGTATGGTCTTTTATTTGCGTCATCACAAATTCACCCAAGTTAAACGGAGGCAAAGTCGCATTACTATCCCCAGAGTGCACACCACAAGGCTCAATGTGTTCCATTATTCCAATGATGTAAACATTTTCTCCATCACAAATGGCATCGGCTTCGGCTTCAATGGCACCATCTAAATAATGATCTAAAAGCAATTTGTTTCCTGGAATTTGTTTCAATAAATTGATTACGTGCTCTTCTAATTCTTGTTTGTTGATGACGATTTTCATCCCTTGACCACCCAAAACATAAGAAGGACGAATCAATAATGGAAAGTCTAAAGTGTCTGCCAAAGCAGAAGCTTCGTCAGCCGTTTCGGCAATCCCAAATTGTGGAAAAGGAATTTTCAATTCGGTCAAAAGTTCAGAAAAACGTCCTCTGTCCTCGGCTAAGTCCAAAGCATCAAAACTAGTTCCTATAATTTTAATTCCATATTTCGCCAATTTCTCTGCAATTTTTAATGCAGTTTGTCCTCCCAATTGCACGATAACACCTTCTGGTTTTTCGTGTTGAATGATATCGTAAATATGTTCCCAGAAAACTGGTTCGAAATACAATTTATCGGCAGTGTCAAAATCGGTAGAAACGGTTTCAGGATTACAGTTAATCATGATGGTTTCATAACCACACTCTTTAGCTGCCAAAACTCCATGAACGCAAGAATAATCAAATTCGATTCCTTGCCCAATTCGGTTTGGCCCTGAACCCAAAACGATTATTTTCTTCTTTTCGGTAACGATACTTTCATTGTGAACGTAACGTTCTCCGTTTGCTTTTTCAATTTCGGCTTCAAAAGTAGAATAATAATATGGGGTTTGTGCTTTGAATTCGGCAGCACAAGTATCCACCAATTTGAACACCCGATTAATATTCATCGATAATCGTGAATTGTGAATTTGACTTTCCAAACAACCCAGCATATGAGCAATTTGTCTATCTGCAAAACCTTTTTGTTTCGCCTCCAACAGCAATTCTCTTGGTAAAGTTTCCAATTTAAAATTAGATATTTCTTTTTCCAAGACATATAATTCCTCGTATTGTCTCAAGAACCACATATCGATTTTAGTAATTTCGTGAATACGACTCAATGGAATTCCCAAGGCAATAGCATCATAAATTACAAAAACACGATCCCAACTCGCAAAAGTCAGTTTCTCGATAATTTGTTCGTAGTTGGTATATCCTTTTCCATCAGCTCCAAGTCCGTTTCTTTTGATTTCCAAAGATTGGGTTGCTTTGTGCAATGCTTCTTGAAACGATCGCCCAATTCCCATTACTTCACCAACTGATTTCATTTGAAGCCCCAAAGTTCTGTCGGCACCTTCGAATTTATCAAAATTCCAACGTGGTATTTTTACAATCACATAATCCAAAGTTGGTTCGAACAATGCCGAAGTCGATTTGGTAATTTGATTCTGCAATTCATCTAAGTTGTAACCCAAAGCCAGTTTGGATGCAATTTTCGCAATAGGATAACCCGTTGCTTTTGATGCCAAAGCTGAGGAACGTGATACACGTGGGTTAATTTCAATCGCCACAATATCTTCTTTATCATCAGGAGAAACGGCGAATTGCACGTTGCATCCTCCAGCAAAATTTCCGATGCTGCGCATCATCAAAATAGCATAATCACGCATTTTTTGGAAAGTCGTATCAGACAAAGTCATCGCTGGCGCCACTGTGATGGAATCTCCCGTATGAATTCCCATTGGATCCATATTTTCGATAGAACAGATAATAACTACGTTATCGTTTTTATCTCTCAAAAGTTCCAATTCATATTCTTTCCATCCCATTAAAGCCTTGTCAATCAATACTTCATGTATTGGCGAAGCTTCTAACCCACGAGTTAAAAGTTCGTCAAAATCTTCTTTTTTATACACAATAGCGGCTCCAGTTCCTCCCAAAGTAAAAGATGGACGGATTACTAATGGAAAACCAAATTCTTGGGCAATTTCTTTACCACGAAGGTAAGAAGTACATATTTCTGCTGGTGCAGAAGGCACTCCAATTTTCTTAAGCAATTGCTTGAACTGCTCCCTATCTTCGGTAATGTTGATGGCATTAACATCAACGCCAATTAATTTCACTCCAAAATCTGCCCAAATTCCTTTTTCGTCGGCTTCTAAACACAAGTTCAAAGCGGTTTGCCCACCCATTGTTGGCAAAACAGCATCAATTTGGGGATGTGCTTTCAGAATTTCAATAATAGATTTGGTGTTTAACGGTTTCAAATAAATATGATCCGCCATCGATGGGTCGGTCATAATCGTTGCAGGATTAGAGTTAATTAAGATAACTTCAATTCCTTCTTCTCGAATGGAGCGTGCCGATTGTGAACCTGCATAATCAAATTCGCAAGCTTGACCGATAACGATTGGACCTGAACCTATTATTAAAACCGATTTTATGGAATTGTCTTTTGGCATTTTTTGTAATTTAAAGTTTAAAGTTTACAATTTCCCGTAATACTTTAAAAAATATTGTATAGTTATTTGTTGTTTTTTAACCTCACCACCTTTGATAATGTTGGGTGGGGCTTGGGTATAAAAAAAGGCGAAACTGACAACAGTAACGCCTTTATGTATGTTTATAAAAACATTATTTTTTGTGTCTTGGTTCGCAAGAAACTGTCAATTTATGTCTTCCTTTGGCTCTACGACGAGCAAGGACTTTTCTTCCATTTGCAGAAGCCATTCTGTCCATAAATCCGTGCTTATTTCTTCTTTTTCTTTTCGATGGTTGAAACGTTCTTTTGCTCATTGCTTAGTATCTTTAAAAAATGTATTTAAGTGGCTTAGTGGTTTTGAATTTTATTATCCTAAAACCGAGTGCAAATATACAAAGACTTTTATTTCTGGCAAGTGGTTTTATAATTTTTTTTTTAATTCCTTTTACTATCTTTGCTACCTTAAAATATACACATTATGTTTCATAAAAACATCAAACTTATTATTGCCGGACTTATCATAATTACTGGCATTTGGAGATTTACGGAAAGTGAAATTGGCAATGGAATCTTCCTTATAGTATTGTCTGCCATTCCAATATTTCTTTACTTTAAAAATGAGTTTATCTTATTAGCCTTCTTGAAACTTCGAAAACAAGATTTTGAGGGTGCGAAAAAATGGTTGGCTCGCATCAAAAACCCCGAAGCGGCTTTAGTAAGAAAACAACAAGGTTACTTCAACTATTTGCACGGCATCATGCTTTCGCAAACGAATATCAACCAATCCGAAAAATATTTCAAGAAAGCAATTGAGTTGGGATTGTCGATGGATATGGACTTGGCAGTTGCCAAATTAAATTTGGCTGGAGTGGCGATGACCCGCAGAAGAAAACTGGAAGCGACAAATTTACTAAATGAAGCCAGAAAATTAGACAAACAGAATATGCTTGCTGATCAGATCAAAATGATGAAAGAACAAATGAAGAAAATATAATACTAACTTCTACCGAAGTCTCAAAACTTCCAAAGAAGAGGGAGATAAAAACAAAAAAAGGCGATTAGAGAAATCTAATCGCCTTTTTTATTCCAATATAATTTTGGGTAAATTTTCATTAAACCATTTGAATTTGCTTAAAATCATAATGTGGGTTCCTCCTTTGACCGCGATACAATTCCGAATGTTTTTTATGGGAAAAATGGCATCGGCATCACCGTGTATGTGAATCACTTTTTTGTCCACTTCTACCCTATCCCACAAGACCATTTGCTCGATTGCCCAATCTAAATATTTTTTTTCCAACACAGACAAGTATTTTTGGTACAATTTTATTCGCTGCTTGAGGACATTTCCAAAGGAGAATTTCGGCAATGAATCCATATTTTGAAACAAGCCTGTCGGCATTAATTTATAGGCTTTTGTGGTCTTGGCAATTTTCATCGTCAGTGGCAATTCCAGATTTGATTTTACGCTGGAGATGATTATCAATTTTCTCAAATCCAAATAACGAGCCATTTCTTGAACCAAAATACCTCCAAAAGAAACCCCTATCAAAACTGCTTTTTGATGTGTTACTAATTTTGCCATTCTCTTGGCATATTCCAATAAGGTTTCACTATTTTTAGGAGTTTCCCAGTCAAGTAAATGAATCTCAAAAATGGATTCCGACAATTTTATTCTTTCGAAAATTAACGAATTGGCCGCCAATCCAGGCATAAAATAAACAGGGATTTTACTCATCTTACTAGTTTTAACGCTTTCATTACAACAACAATCATTTATTATTACGAAATTTGTATAAAATTAATTTTTTTATTGAAACCAACTTGGATTCCAACTCTATATTAGCAAATAAATTATGAAAACAAAACTATTTGAAGCAAATTCACGAGGCAATGCCGATTATGGTTGGCTTAAAGCCAATTTTTCTTTTTCATTTGGCAATTACTACAATCCCGAACGCATTCAATTTGGTATGCTACGCGTTTTAAATGACGACACCATAGCTGGCGGTATGGGTTTTGGAACCCATCCTCACGCCAATATGGAAATTATCACGATTCCACTCGAGGGAGGTTTGAAACATCGGGACAGTATGGGCAACGAAGGTGTTATTCGTTTTGGTGAAGTGCAGGTAATGAGTGCAGGAACTGGAATTCAGCATTCTGAGATGAATGCGAGCCAAAATGACACCGCAAAAACACTGCAAATATGGGTATTTCCTGAAGAGGAAGACGTAATACCAAGATACGACCAAAAATCATTTGATATTGAAAATCAAATCAATACCTTTGTAAATATTGTTTCCCCAAAAGATAAAAATGACAGTAATGCATTATGGGTTTACCAGCAAACGTTTTTTAATCTAGGTATCTTCGATAAAGACACAACCATCACTTATAAAGTAAATATCCCTGAAAACGGTGTTTATCTATTTTTGATTGAAGGTGAAATTGAAGTTGACAATCGAATTTTAAATGTAAGAGACGCAATGGGAATAATTGATTTCGAACAATTTGAAATTAAAACCAACTTTAAATCAAAAATACTTTTGGTCGAAGTGCCAATGAAACACAATTAATTACATGGAAGATTTTATCACTATGGAAATCAAGGATAATGCTTTTGCCCGACAATTTGAAACTATAGTCGATAAAGGATTGATTACGGTTGAATATTCTTTTCAGGAGAAAAAAATATTTTTAACCAAAATCAATGTTCCTGATTTGTTTGAGGACGAAGAATTTATTTCTAATTTACTCAAAGAAATTATGGCAATAGCGGTCGAACGGAAATGGAAAGTCGTACCTATACTTCCCAAAATTGTTGTTTTTTTTAAAAAAAATCCAGTATATGAAGAATTACTTCCTCCTGGAATCAGACTTTAAAAAAAAGGCTATTTTTTTATTAAAGAATGGAATTTATTAGTTACTTCTATCCGGAATAATTTTTCTATCAGACTTAGATGGCGATGCAGATGGACGTGATGAAGGTCTTGTTATTGAAGGCGTTTCCCTTCTTATTGATGGGCGTGGTTCCGATGGTGCAACTTGCCTATTTGGCTGACGAGTACCTGAGGGGATTTCTGGTCGTTTTTGTGTTTTGGGTGTTACTATTTGTTTTATTTGCGGACGAGTTCCGGAAGGAATTTCAGTTTTCGATTGCGTACGTTGAATTGAAGGAGATTTATGTTTTCTAATTGACTTAATGATTCTTGCTTCGGGAGCGACAGGCCTTCTATATGTTCTACCATCGTAAACATCTTTGTATCTTCCTTCTAATCTATGTTGCCTAACAATAGGAGAACTTTTGCGTCGATTAATGTAAAAAGAATGATTGACTGGATACCGAATATAAGCTGATCTTCGATAGTAATTATTGTTGTAATATTGACTATGAAAACCCCAATAAACATGATAATAGATAGGGTTCCACGGAGACCAATAGGAAGGGTAAAAACCCCAATACCAAGGAGAAATATAAACCGAGAATCTTGGAGAAAATAAATATGCTATTATTGGCCAATCGTTTCCATAATAAATATTATTTTCCCTAACAATAACTTTTTGATTTCCTATATAACCAGGATTTTGAGTTTCTGAAAAAGAAGGCTCCACAATATAGTTTTTTCCATAAAGATCTTCATCTCCAATAATTTGAACTATAACTCTTCCTGCATTATTTTTATAGCCTTCTATAACAGCCACATCCTGATATTCAATGCTATTTACCGCAACTCGAAGAACGACTGAAAAAGAATTGCCTTTCCTATTACTCAATACCTCAATATAATCTATAGCACTGTCATTGTTCAAGTCTAGATTATTGATATGGGAATCTTTATCATTTACATTTCTCTCAAATGATTCTAATGTGGGTGATTTTTGAAAAACATCTAAAATAGCATACAGATTTAGGTTATCTCCTGGCAAACCTAAAGCTACAGGTTCATTAACTATTTGAGAAAACATAGGTACACTTAACAAACTAGTTGTCAAAACCCCTAAAAAAAAAAATATTTTTTTCATAACTTTTTATTTTTATATTAATGAAATCTTACTACAAGTTACAAAATATATTTTTAACATATTGATTTTTAGTATTTTAATTTAAATGTTCTTCCGTAGCGATATTTTGGTATATCACTATTTCAGGACGAGACATAATCAAAAAAAAGGGTCTATTGTAATAATAGAGCCCATTTTTGTGATTATTTTGTAGATTTCTTGATCAAGATGGCCGAGTCAACGAATCTTTTCATTTCAATTTTTTGGACACCATAAATTTGGATTTCTGAATTTCCGGAAGCGTCAATGCTAATGGCATCATTGGAGTTGATACTGCAATTCGAATAGCCCTCTGCAACTAATTCGGAGTTTTTTAGTACCAATTTACTTCCTATAAAATCACTATTGTTATCCAAACGAATGATAGCATTATTTACATCGCCCTCTAGATTTGCTTTTGCCTTTTGATACAAGTCACATTTTAAATCAACAGAGGCGATTAAAGCTTTCAAAGAGGCATTTTTACTCAATTCGATTGAGGCGCTTTCGGTTTTTAAATTAAGTTCTGTTATTGATTTGTCGTCAGACTGCAAAACAAAATTCTTGGAATTGACATTTAAATTGAGTTTAGCATTGTTAAATGATTTAAAAGTAATATCCTCTAATTGGATTTCTTGGACGGCATTGACTAACGCTTCGTTTTTTGAAATTACCAGTTTTAAATCTTGAGTATAGGTCACTCGTAGCATTAGCTTTTTGAATTTTACTACAGTTTTCGAAGTGTATAATCGCAGTGTTTTATCGCTTAAATCGATGGCGATTATACCGTGAAGATTGTCGTCGGCCTCCATTTTTATTTCGGTTTTTTCGCCTTTTTCTAAGGATACTTCAATGTTATCACCTACTTCAATAGAATCAAAATCACCAATTTCTACTGCTTCAACAGTTACTATTTTGGAACCTTTAATTTTTTCTTTATCTTGACCTATTACGGAATAACTAAATAAAAATAATGTAAAGAGTAGTGCCGTTTTTTTCATGTTCGTTTATTTTTTTCAAATATAAAAAAAAACATCCCGATTATTTGGTAAGTTTTAAGTTTATTATCTATTTATGTTTCCATCCAAACTAAATTTTTTAATTATCGTCTTCGGAACAATATTGTAATTAACATTGGCACCACTGCTAGAGCAGATAGAAATATAGTCGTATTTTAAGGTGTATCTTGAAATTAACAGGAGGTGAAAAGTAAACCAATAGTGTTGTGACAAAAATTTTAGTCAATAAAACGATAAATTTCAACATGATTATTTGGTTTTAGCAGTTATCCTAGCTTTATTAATCTTAATACTTTTAACTTATTTATTAACTTCTGGTATGTTTTTTTACTTTAATGAGAATACCATTTTTATTTAATGTAATGCTTGATGAACTAGAATCTGGATTATTATTTGTATTTTCGACATCGTTATATTCATTTTCATCAATTGGGCAATTCAAACATTTTATTTGTTCACTACCTACCTTGTAAATGTATTTGTCAGAACTGTAATGCAAATCGAAATAATCATTGTCAGAACGATCATATTCTTCAACATTGGTGTCTGTTTTTAAAAGTGTTCCGTCGGTTAAGTACAAATAAATACATACTTCTTGATCTCTGAACTTGTTGCTTACTTCGGTCAATAAATAATTATCTAAAATTAATTGATTTCCTTCAATTTTGATAGCGTATTTTATTTTACCGGCTCTTTCTTTAGCATCTTTAAATGATTTTCCTCTTGCAGATTTTTCTATTTGTAAATAAGAGTTTTTTTTAATGGTATGCAAAACTTTTAGATACACGTTATTAGAATAAATAAGCTCTGTATTTGAAGAGTCTTGTACAAACTTAAAATCATTTCTATCATTAATGTTTTTAGCATAATAATCGTTGTATCTAAATTTGATGTGCAAAGTGTCGTTTGGTTTTAGAAAGATATTTTCTTTTTTAATCGATGTTCCTTCGATAGCAAAGGCAGATGCTTGTTTTATTCCTACAGAAATGGCTAGTGCAACCGAAATCAACCACACGGCAAGCAAGGTATATTTTGCTACATTTCCAATAGATTTCAAGTTTGGAGACAATAATTTGAACCCCAATAAAGCCAAAAAAAAGAAAGGAATTCCAGCCGCAAAAAATATAATTAAACCAAAAACCCAAATAGGGTAATCTGTAAAATTCCCAGCTTCAATAAATTCCTGCAAAGGAAGCGCTATAATGGAAGAAGATCCCAAAGTGAATACCCCTATAAAAAGTCCAATTAATGCGGTTAATCCTGTAAGTATCAAAATCACGCCAATAAATTTAGAAAAAGCTCTTAAAACGGCAACTATCAAATTCCCAAAAGAACTTCCAACCTTTTCGGCTCCCGATTTGATCCGATTGCCATATTTGTCATAATCAACATTTTTAAATTTCTCCGAAACAGATTCAAATTCTTCTCGAACCTTTTTTTCAATATTCGAAATAGTTACAGGTTCTCCCACCATTTCAATTTTTTCACTCGTTGTTTTTGCTTCTGGTATTAAAACCCAAAGAATAATATAAGCCAAAACACCGGTTCCTCCCAACAATACAAGTGATAACATTGTGATACGCAACCACACTTTATCGATACCTAAATAATAACCTAGTCCGGCAAGAACACCGCCAATGATTCCGTTTTCGGTATCTCTGTATAATTTTCTTATTTTTGGAGAAGAAATATCAGAAGGGCTACTTTCATCGTCGATTTTATAATCTTCCGGTTGACCCATAATTGCAATAACTTCGTCAACTTCTTTTAATCCAACAACGTGTTTTTCTGATTTTTGTTTTTCGGTCAATAATTCCGAAACACGCATTTCGATATCTTTTATGATTTCATCTTGTCCAGATGAATTGAATAATGATCTTTTTATAGCATCAAAATAACGGGTTAGTTTTTGATAAGCATCTTCATCGATATAGAAGAACATTCCACATAGGTTTATGTTTACAGTTTTGTTCATGGCTATTATTTTTGTTTTGTGATTAGGTTTACGGCATCAGACAATTCTGTCCAAGTACCATTTAATTCTTTTAAAAATGCCTGTCCTATTTCGGTAAGAGCATAATATTTCCTTGGAGGACCAGATAGTGATTCCTCCCAACGGTAGTTGAGTAAGCAATCATTTTTTAATCGGGTAAGCAACGGATAAACCGTACCCTCCACCACCAGTAATTTTGCATTTTTCAAGGTGTCCAATATTTCTGAAGTGTATGCCTCTTTGTCTTTTAATACAGATAAGATACAAAATTCGAGAACACCTTTCCGCATTTGTGCTTTCGTGTTTTCAATGTTCATGATTCATTTTTTTATTTTTAAAAATTACCATAGAAGTTCGTTTTAGTTGGCATTCAATCAGAATAGTAATATCTTATGCAAATATATGTTTAAAAAATAGTATTATGTATTGCATAATACATTAAATAACTAAAAATTAACATTTTGGTTTTAAAAAAATTAATTTTTTTTGAAATATTTTAATAATAAATGGATTGCGATTGTTTTTACTAAAATGCACTCTAGTTAATTTCTAAACCTATTTTTTTATTATTTTTACGTAAATTAAACCATTTGCAATGAAGATTTCGGTATCCAATCTTAATAAATTCGTATTCTTTAAATTGCCATCAGCCTTTATATGTGGTGTGCGAGTGAAACAATTTGATGAGAACCAATGTACGGTAACGGTTAAGCACCGCTGGATTAACCAAAACCCATTTAAATCTATGTATTGGGCAGTGCAAGGTATGGCAGCTGAACTGGCAACGGGAGCTTTAGTTATGCATCAAATTCAGAAAAGCGGCTACAACATATCGATGTTAGTAGCGAATAATAAAGGAAGTTTTAGCAAGAAAGCAACCGGAATAATAACTTTTGTTTGCAATGACGGGGCTTTAGTAGCAAACGCCACGAATGCAGCTATTGCATGCGGCGATGGTCAGCTTTTTTGGATGAAATCAATTGGCAGAAACGAAAACGGAGAAATAGTATCCGAAATGGATTTTGAATGGAGCATTAGGGTGAAACCTAAAAAAGGATAGGTTTTAAAAACATGTTGAAAACAAAAAAAGCTTCGTATTTTAAACGAAGCTTTTTTTAAATATAAGGTAAAAGTGAATTAATAATTATTTAAAAGCCTGGAAGCTACCCTTAAGTTTATTTTTAAAATCTAATCAAAAACAATTCGTTTACAAAATTAAATAAATGCTATTTAAGTCAGTCTTAAAATTATATTAAATTTTCAATCTAACTGGAAAGCTTTTTTTTTGATTTTCATAAAATAAGTCAAATAATTTTGCTTTTAGGAGGTGACAATTTGACAAATTGAAAGATTTGGCAGTACTTTTGTAATGATAATTCAAGATTAAAAATGAAGATTAAAAAAAAAATTTACAAATATTATAAGAATGACAACAGAAAAAACGCTTAAGGATGAAATTGTAGATCAATCCTCAATTGAAAACAACGAAAATGATTCCGATGTATTGGAAGCAACTATCGAAGAGCGAGTAGAGGAAATAACAAGGGAAGAGCAATTATCACAAGATTTAGCCTCTGAAAAAGATAAGTTTTTGCGTTTATTTGCTGAATTTGAAAATTTCAAACGAAGAACAGCCAAAGAGCGGATTGAATTATTCAAAACCGCCAATCAAGATGTATTACTAGCTTTACTTCCAGTCTTAGACGATTTTGACAGAGCATTAACCGAAATCAAAAAAACTGATGACAATATTTTAATTCAAGGGGTTGAGCTTATTCAAGAAAAGCTAAAAAACACTCTTGTTTCAAAAGGTTTAGAGGAAGTGGAAATAAAAGCTGGAGATATTTTCAACGCTGATTTTGCAGAAGCAATAACTCAAATCCCTGCTCCCAAGTTGAAAGGAAAAATTGTTGATGTAATAGAAAAAGGATATAAATTAGGGGACAAAATTATTCGTTTTCCAAAAGTTGTAATAGGGCAATAATTGCGTAAATAATTGCGCTATAATAAGCGTTTTCAAGAAAAAAATATAAATGAAAAAAGATTTTTACGATATACTGGGCATTACTAAAAATGCCGATGCTGCTGAAATAAAAAAAGCATATAGAAAAAAAGCCCTCGAATTCCATCCTGACAAAAACCCAGGCAATACAGCTGCCGAAGAAAAATTTAAGTTAGCTGCCGAAGCCTACGAAGTTTTAAGTGACCCTAACAAAAAAGCCAAATACGATCAATACGGTCATCAAGCTTTTGATGGTTCAGGAGGTTTTGGCGGAGGTCATCATGGCGGCATGAATATGGATGATATATTCAGTCAATTTGGAGATATTTTCGGAAGCGCTTTTGGAGGTAGTGGCGGTTTCAATGGAGGTGGTGGCGGTTCCCGTAGAGTAAAAGGAAGTAACCTTCGCATCAAAGTAAAGCTAACGCTAGAAGAAATTGCCAATGGGGTTGAGAAAAAAGTAAAAGTAAAACGAAAAGTTCAAGCGCCAGGCGTATCCTATAAAACGTGTTCTACATGTAACGGTCAAGGGCAAGTAATGCGCGTAACCAATACCATTTTGGGACGCATGCAATCAGCATCAACCTGTCCTACTTGTGGGGGTTCGGGCCAAATATTAGACAAAAAACCAGCTGAAGCTGATTCTCAAGGAATGATTTTGGAAGATGAAACTGTTTCTGTAAAAATTCCTGCGGGCGTGGTTGACGGCATGCAACTTAAAGTTTCTAACAAAGGGAATGATGCACCAGGAAATAGCGTGCCAGGAGATTTAATTGTGGCTATCGAGGAAATTGAACATGAGTTTTTGAAACGTGAAGGCGAAAATTTACATTATGATTTATATATCAGTTTTGCCGAAGCCGTTCTTGGAATATCAAAAGATATTGAAGCGGTAAATGGAAAAGTGAGAATCAAACTTGAAGAAGGCATCCAATCCGGAAAAATTCTACGACTCAAAGGAAAAGGGATTCCAAGCATCAACGGATACGGCACTGGAGACTTGCTAGTTCATGTGAATGTTTGGACACCAAAAACACTTAACAAAGATCAGAAGCATTTTTTCGAACAAAATTTAACAGATGGAAATTTTATTCCAAATCCAGAAAAGGGAGACAAATCCTTTTTTGAGAAAGTAAAAGACATGTTTTCCTAATCTTAAATGATAAAAAAAGTTCCCATCCTTGATTAAAAAGGGATGGGATTTTTTATTTTAATTAACAGCTTACTGTCACGTTTTAACTATTTTTACCAAATATAAAAAATTAGCATGGGTATTCTACTTGAAGTGAAAAATGTAGTCAAAAAATACGGTGATTATGTTGCCCTTAATGAAGTTTCCCTTACGATTCCCAAAGGAAGTATTTACGGACTTTTAGGTCCAAATGGAGCTGGCAAAACATCGCTAATCAGGATCATCAATCAGATAACTATGCCCGATAGCGGAGAAATTATTTTTGATGGGGAGAAACTGAGTCCAAAACATATTCAATATATAGGCTATTTACCTGAAGAACGTGGTTTGTATAAAACCATGAAGGTGGGCGAGCAATGCTTGTATTTGGCACAAATGAAAGGACTCTCTAAAGCCGAGGCCAAAAAACAATTGGAATATTGGTTCGAAAGATTAGAAATTCAAGGATGGTGGAACAAGAAAATCCAAGAACTATCCAAAGGAATGGCTCAGAAAGTGCAATTTGTGGTTTGCGTTTTACACAAACCTAAATTACTGATTTTTGACGAGCCTTTTTCGGGATTTGACCCCGTTAATGCCAATATAATTAAAGAAGAAATTCTGGAATTGAGAAAACAAGGTTCTACCATAATTTTCTCCACGCACCGAATGGAAAGCGTAGAAGAATTGTGTGATCATATTGCCTTAATTCACAAATCAAACAAACTAATTGAAGGAAGATTAGACGACGTTAAACGTAAATTCAGAACCAATAGTTTTGAAGTAGGTATTTTATCTGACAATGTTGAAGGTTTGATGTATGATATCACTCAGAAATTTAAGATGGGACAAACTAATTTTAAGTCGCTTAACAATGAATTAAAATTAGAAATCCAATTAGGGAACGCGACTCCAAACGAATTGCTTAATATTCTTACCCAACGAGGGCAAGTCACCCATTTCGTCGAAAAGATTCCAAGTGTAACCGATATTTTTATTCAAACCGTTAGCGAAAAGTAATTATTCAATGACTCCTAAACTTACACACTTTTAAATGAGTATTATATCACTAATAATAAAAAGAGAATTTATCGCCAAAGTGCGCAACAAATCATTTATTGTAATGACTTTTTTAAGCCCATTACTTTTTGTAGGAATAGCAACTTTTGTTGGGTATTTGAGTTCCATGAAAGCGGATACAAAACGGGTTGCAATCCATGATGAAACGGGTTTGTTTATTAATGAATTCAAAGCACTAAATACCAAAAATTCTGAATACATTTACCATGATTTGTCAGCCATTGATATAAAATTCTTGAAAGACAGCATAACAAACGAAAGTTACGATGGACTACTTTACATACCAAAAGTTAGTAATCCTAAAGATTTAGAAAGCAAAATCCAATTCATATCAAACGAAAGTCCTAGTATTTCTTTTATCGAAAATATCCAAGGGGTTATCGAAAAAAAACTTACTAAGGAAAATTTCGAAAAAGCAAAATTGGACACCTTGGCCATAAAAAATGCTGAAGCCAACGTAAATATTAGCCTCGCTAAAGCTTCAGGCGAAGAAAGTGTAAAAGGGCTCAACGAAATCAAAATTGCTATTGGCGGAGCATTTGGGTATCTTATTATGATGTTTATCATCATTTACGGCAATATGGTCATGCGCAGCGTCATCGAAGAAAAAACAAACCGCATTGTCGAAATTATAATTTCCTCGGTAAAACCCTTTCAGTTAATGATGGGAAAAATCGTTGGAACAGCATTGGCCGGATTGCTACAATTCCTCATTTGGACACTTATTGGATTGACATTAATGTTTGCTGCCTCCGAGTTTTTTGGCATCGATACTAGTCCCGCAGCAAACATTCCACCCGCCATGATACATTCTGCCCAACAAGAATTTACAGGAACGGCGCAAATATATATTAAGGAATTATGGGCATTACCCATAGCAACAATACTAATTAGTTTTGTGATTTATTTTATAGGAGGCTACTTTTTGTATAGTTCGTTTTACGCTTCCATTGGAGCCGCAGTTGATAGCGAAACCGACTCTCAACAGTTTCTTTTACCTATAATTATGCCCTTGATATTAGCAGTTTATATTGGTTTTTTTACCGTAATTAATGACCCGCACGGAACGATAGCCATTGTATTTTCTATGATTCCACTTACCTCACCCATTGTGATGCTGATGCGGATTCCGTTCAGCGTACCTTGGTGGCAGTTAATTATTTCCATCACCTTGCTTTTCACAACCTTCTTTTTTGTAGTTTGGTTTGCAGCAAAAATTTACCGTGTTGGGATATTGATGTACGGCAAAAAACCAACTTGGAAAGAATTATACAAATGGTTACAATATTAAAATAATTTTGATTTTTTTATTTACTTCAAAGAAAAAACAACTAATAGCCAAAAGGGTTGGGTTTGATAATAGTAATGCTTTTTACTGAATCACTAAACAATGAAACTAAAAAAAATAAACGAAAATCTGAAACAAGCACTTATCGAAAGTGGTTTAACAAAAGCAAATGAGCTACAAGAAGAAACATTTTCTACTCTAAAAAGCGGTGCCGATTGTATTATTATTGCGCCAAAAGGCTTTGGTAAATCGACGACCATCGTCTTGAATGTTATTCAACAATTGAAAGAAAAAGGTGAGGAATCTCCTCGCGCTTTGATTATTGTGGAAGACAAAACCAAGGTTTTGGAAATGGAGGAACTTTTCGAAAAATTCGGAAAATATACTGATTTACGAGTCTATGGCGTGCATGACAAAGGGGATATGGAATATGATAAAAACTATATTTCCACAGGAGTTGACGTTTTGATTGGTACGACAATTAAACTAGGTGAAATGTTTACTACGGCTGGATATAATGTCAACCGTTTGAAAATGTTTATTCTTGACGATGCCGATCCAATCTTGAAACTGCGTCATGAAACCAAAATTATGCGCATTTCGAATAGCATTAACAAAACCCAACGTATTATTTTTTCGGAAGTGTTCACAGAAAGGATTGAAATACTTGCCGAAAAAATGCTTGTTGAACCATTCGAATTCGATTTTGAAGAAAAAGAATCGGCGGAAGAGATTGAAGAAGTGGAAGAAACAGAAGAATAATTTTAAATAATAAAAATAGCATGGGATTAATGAAAGTGTTTTCTGGGAGTCAAATTTTAGCATTGGCTTTGCAGAAAAAAATAGAAGAAAAAGGAGTGAATACCATCGTTAAAAATAATATCCAATCCGCACAAATGGCAGGTTTTGGTACATTTGGACAAGCGGTTGAAGTTTTTATTCAGGAAACTGATTTTGCCAAAGCGAATCCAGTGATTGAGGAATTCAGAATGAGTATTTAAACTAAAATAATAGAATAGTTGTACTCAAATGCTATATCTATTTTTAACCATAAAATAAAGTGCATGAGTTATAAAATGCTGGTTTTAGATATGGATGACACCTTGTTGACCGACAACCATGAAATTTCAGAAGAGAATAAAGAAATGCTTTTTAAGGCACAGAAAATCGGGGTTTATGTTGTTTTAGCATCTGGAAGACCAACATTAGCCATGATTGAGTTTGCTAAAGAATTACAATGTGATGTCAATAATTCCTATATGATTTCTTTTAACGGTGCCGTGGTTACGGATTTAAAAGAGAATCAAGTTATTTTCGAACAATTGTTGTCAAAAGATCAGATTCACGCGTTATATGATTTTAGTTTGAAAAGTAAAACCCATATTATTACGTATATTGATGGGAAGATTGTAAGTGAAACCCATTCCGAATACATCGATGTGGAGAGGAATATCACGGGATTAGAGCATAACAAGGTTTTGAGTTTTAAGGACGAGGTGACTTCCTCGGCAGTGAAATGTATTTTATTGGAAGAGCCAAACTATCTCAAAGAAATAGAAAAAGACTTGAAGGCTGCTATGCCCCATCTTAGCATCAGTATGTCAAAACCTTTTTTTTTAGAAGTCGCGCAAAATGGTATTGACAAAGCGGCGAGTATAAAATTTTTGGCAAAAAAACTGAACATCCATCAAAGTGAAATCATCGCTGTTGGAAATGCAGGAAACGACTTAACGATGGTGCAATATGCCGGGTTGGGCGTTTGGGTGGATAATGTTGATCCAGAATTAAGGCATTTAGCAGATGTTATTGTGGCCTCAAACAATAACCATGGCGTGGCAGAGGTCGTTAGGAGGTTTATTTTGAATTAGATTTGCTTTTCAATCATTCAATTCTTTCAGTTTTAAATCATTTCGTAAAAAAATAAATTATATTTGATTTTTTTAATGCCGATTTTAAAATGAAATTCATTTCTTTATTATTTGTTTGTTTTTTTCTTTGCTTAAATGTATCCTCAGCTCAAGATAAAAGATTTCAATTGCCACTTTCTCTACAAAAGTCTTATTTTGAGGTTAATATAGGTTCAATTGATTATAATTTCAATAAATCACAATTTGAATCTCTTCCTGAATATGAATTTCAGTCTGTTGAAGTCCCTCATACTGCTGTTAGATTAGTGTTATTTGGATATCAATTCAACCCCTATTTTTCGGCCCAAATTAGTTATATGCGTCCTGTATATTGGGTTAATTATAAATACACCAATAGTAATTCCATTCAATCAACATCCGTTTGGATGAATGTAGCAGGTCTTACTTTAAAAGCTCAATTACCAGTAGCGAAAAAAATTCATGTATTCGGAGAATTTGGTTTAGGAATTATTACTAGACTCGGAGGTATTAATCTTCGTAATCGTGATGTAATTGTAAAAAAAGCAAATTACAGTAGTTATCTTTTAGGAGGAGGTTTAAAATATAATTTAAATTCTAAAATTAACCTTCTTTTAAGTTCTGTTTATTCTCCAGAAAAAAAAGAGGCAAATCAACCTGTAATTTCTTTTATTTCAGCTGGGTTTTCTTACAATCTGCATCGATTACCTGTAGAAAAGATTCATGAGGCAAAAAAGCTAGGGTATAAGCATCCAAAACATTTATTTCAAGTGGGGTATTCGAGTCTTGTTTTTGGATATGGAATAAACAATTCGTTTTCTAAAATTCCAATTTTTTGGGGTGGTGAATCTGAAGTAAATAATGGAATATCTTTTGATTACCGACAGAATGTTTTTCATACCTCAAAATATTTTTCACTGGATTGGGGCATTGGCGCTTCCTTTTTTAAGAGTAATATAAACAAAGAAAGGTTTTACACACTCTCGGCCTATCCTGTTTTTAGATTCGATTTTTTGCATACCAAACCCTTTGACGCCTATATGTATTATTCAATAGCAGGGCCAAGTTTTATTTCTAAGACCGTTATTGATGATGAAGATATTGGTAAAAAATTTACTTTCCAAGACAATATGGGGTTTGGTTTTTTTCTAGGAGAAAACCGTAATTATAATCTTGAATTCAAAATTGGTCATTATTCAAATGGAAATATTTTCGAACAAAATCCCGGTGTTAAAATACCATTTTCACTCAATGTTGGGTATGCCTTTTAGCTTTTAATAAATTAAGAATTGCCCAATTCTTTAATTAACCTATCTTTGCACTTTTTAATTTTTAAATGGTGTGAACTAATCTTCTAACCTCATAACCTTCTAACCTCAAAGATGATTACAGTTAACGATATCTCCGTTCATTTTGGCGGAACTACTTTATTTAGCGACGTTTCTTTTGCCATAAACGAAAATGACAAAATTGCTCTTATGGGCAAAAACGGAGCCGGTAAATCAACACTTCTTAAAATTATTGCAGGGCAAAGCAAACCTTCTACCGGAAATGTTTCTGTGCCAAAAGAAGCTGTAATTGCTTATTTGCCACAGCATTTATTAACCACTGATGGAGCGACAGTTGTAGAGGAAACTGCAAAGGCATTTGGTGAAATCTTCAATATGAAGTCAGAGATCGACAAAATTAATGAGCAATTGACCATTCGCACCGATTATGAAAGTGATGCTTATATGAAATTGATTGAAAGAGTTTCTGATTTGAGTGAGAAATTCTATGCCATAGAAGAAGTAAATTATGAGGCCGAAATAGAGAAAATTCTACTTGGTTTGGGTTTTGTTCGAGAAGATTTCAAACGACAAACTTCTGAATTTTCTGGAGGTTGGAGAATGCGAATTGAATTAGCTAAAATCCTTTTGCAAAAACCGGACTTGATTTTGCTGGATGAACCCACAAACCATATGGATATTGAAAGCATACAATGGCTAGAAGATTTCTTGATTAATTCAGCCAAAGCCGTTGTAGTAATTTCTCACGACAGGGCATTTGTAGATAACATTACCAATCGCACCATCGAGGTGACTATGGGGCGCATTTATGATTACAAAGCCAAATATTCCCATTATTTGGAATTGAGGAAAGACCGTCGTTTGCATCAGCAAAAAGCATACGATGAGCAACAACGCTTGATTGCTGATAATAGGACTTTTATTGACCGTTTTAAAGGGACATTTTCTAAAACAGATGCCGTTCAATCCCGTGTTAAGATGTTGGAGAAACTGGTTATTGTACAGGTTGACGAGGTTGACACATCGGCTTTGAAATTAAAATTTCCACCTGCAGTTCGCTCGGGTCAATATCCCTTGATTGTAAAAGACTTATCTAAATCGTATGGCAATCACGTTGTTTTCAAGGATGCCAACATTGTAATTGAAAGGGGGCAAAAAGTCGCTTTTGTAGGTAAAAATGGGGAAGGAAAATCGACGATGATCAAAGCCATTATGAAAGAAATAGGTATTGACAATGGCTCTTTAGAAATTGGACACAATTCCCAAATAGGCTATTTTGCTCAAAATCAAGCGGCTTTATTGGATGAAAACGCGACTATTTTTGAAACTATTGATGATATTGCTGTAGGAGATGTTAGAACTAAAATCAAGGATATTTTAGGGGCTTTTATGTTTCATGGTGATGATGTGACCAAAAAAGTAAAAGTGCTTTCGGGAGGAGAGAAAACACGTTTGGCGATGATAAAATTATTGTTGGAACCTGTCAATTTATTGATACTCGATGAGCCTTCAAACCATTTAGATATGAAAACCAAAGACATTATCAAAGATGCCTTGCGAGATTTTGACGGAACATTGATTTTGGTTTCGCACGACAGAGATTTCTTAGATGGTTTAGCTACCAAAGTATTTGAATTTGGAAACAAGAGAGTAAAAGAACATTTTGAAGATATTGCTGGTTTCTTGTCGCACAAAAAAATGGAAAACTTAAGAGAGATTGAGAATTAAATAGAGCTAATTTAATTCAGATATAAAATAAAAAACAGCAGTAAACTTTTGCTTACTACTGTTTAAAAATTATATTTTTATTTTTTATTAATCCTACATCGGTTTTTCAGACCTAGACACTATATTTTATATTACTTTAAAGTAAAACTTGTTTTAGAAACTAATTCATCTTTGTCGAAAACATTAACAAAGTAAGCTCCTTTTGCAAAATCCTTTCCTGGTAAATATTCGGAAACTTCTACGGTTTTGTTTGCATATTTCACATTAGTCACAAAACTATACGTTAATGATTTGCCTCCGAAATTTTCTGTTTTCTTATCGCCCAAAACATTACTTTTACTATCAATCACCTGAACATAATAGGTTTTGTCTCCAGATTTTGCTATTTTATTTTCGGCAATAGTAAAGCTGATTTTTAAAACATCTGCTCTACCCGCTCTTTCAGTCACTATTTGTTTTCCAGAGCTTCTCATTTTATAGGCCGAGGTTTTCATATTTAAAACCGTCAACTTTGACCCTAATTCTACTGTTTTTGTTAGCCCCTCATTTTTACCCACTAATACTTCATTGACTTTTTTAGACTCTCCTAATACAACAATAGTACTATCGCGTTGTGTAGTTAAAGACTTATTTTGTTTTTTTAAACCTTCATTTTCGGCTAATAAAACCTTCATGTCGGATCGTAATTTAAGGAATTGTGTTTTGTATTTTGTTACGTCTCCTTTCGAATTTTTAACATCTTCCATTAGACCCAATACTTTATCTCTTTCTTTAATTAACTCTGCAGACATAGAAGTGTTCTCTGCAATAGCTGCGTCGTAGGTAGTTTTCAACTCTTGTAAATCCTTAATTACCCCCTCTTTTTCAGAAACAGTTTTTGTAAGTTCAGTTTGCAACGCTTTTGCATCTGATGTGATTTTAAAAATACAAACTAAACTTCCCACTAATAAAATTGCTAAAATGACTATAACTAACTTTAGACTTGAACTAGAATTATTCTCTTGATTTTCCATGATTTTTTTTTTTGCAATATTAATAATATAATTCCACCTAATAACGTATTCTCAACAATTATATTATATTTGAACATTATATTTTTTATGGAAAAGCTGATTTTATTTACCATTAATGACCTTGCGAAAATTACAAACCACAGAAGTGGGGAAATAAAATTTGGCGAAAAAATGTTAACTGTACCAAAACAAACAGACCCTATTTCATTTTTAAAGAAATGTGATGCAAAATATGTTTTATTTGGAATACCCGAAGATATTGGAGTCAGAGCTAATTTTGGACGACCAGGCGCTGCTTCAGCATGGGATAGTGCCATTAAAAGTATTGCAAATATACAACACAATCGATTTTGCAAAGGAAGCCAACTCCTAGTTTTAGGACAATTGGACGTTTGTGAAGAAATGAAAGAAGTAAAAAATTTGGATTTCAACGATGTAAACGATCGGAAAAAACTGAGCCAACTGGTCGAAATAATTGACAAGGAGGTTTCTCACATCATTTTTAACATTATAAAATCCGGCAAAACTCCAATAATTATAGGTGGTGGGCACAATAATGCTTACGGAAATATTAAAGGTACCGCTCTTGCCAAGGGTAAACCTATTAATGCTATAAACTTTGATGCACATTCTGATTTTAGAATTTTAGAAGGACGACATAGCGGTAATGGTTTTTCTTATGTATATGAAGAAGGGTTTTTAAAAAAGTATTTCATTTTTGGGCTGCACGAAAATCACACTTCCAAAAGTGTGTTGGATATCATTAAAAAGACCGAAGACCGGGTACGATACAACACCTACGACAGTATTAAAATCAGAAAAGAAAAAGATTTCAATAATGAGCTTGTTCAAGCAATGGAATTTATTCAAAATGATGATTTCGGCATTGAAATAGATCTTGATGCAATTCCGGGTATTGCTAGCAGTGCCATGACCTTGAGTGGTTTCTCTATTGAAGAATTGAGGCAGTTTATTTCTTTTTTTGGCAAAAATAAAAAATCAGCTTATTTACATATTTGCGAAGGAGCTCCAGACTTAGGAGAAGAAAAAAACAGTCATTTAATCGGAAAACTAATTGGCTATTTAGTCACCGATTTTATAAAATCCAATAACGAAAAGGGTCTTAATTGATTTTTTGTTTTATGGATTTATATATCATATAGGAGAATTCCCATGGAACTAAATTAACAAATCCACAAATATACCTATCTTTGCGTTGCTATCCATGAACTTATTACTGGATATTTAATAGAAAAATATGTTATTCGAAGATTTATCACTTTCAAAAAGTATACAAAAAGCCGTTTTTGAAGAAGGTTATACGAATCCTACTCCTATACAAGAACAATCAATTCCGCTAGTATTATCTGGAAGGGATTTAATAGGTTGCGCACAAACTGGAACTGGAAAAACAGCAGCATTTGCTATTCCAATCATACATCAATTACATCGAATTGTAGGTTCATCTAAAAAAGCCAAAGAAATTAAAGCGTTAATCGTGACTCCAACTCGAGAATTAGCAGTTCAAATTGGCCAAAGTTTTGATACTTATGCAAAATATACCAACCTTACTCAACTAACTATATTTGGCGGGGTATCACAAGTGCCACAAGTGGATTCTTTGCGAAAAGGAGTAGATATCCTAGTGGCAACGCCAGGGCGTTTACTTGATTTACACAAACAAGGTTTTATTGATTTTGACCATTTACATACTTTAGTACTCGATGAAGCCGATCAAATGTTGGATATGGGTTTCATAAATGACGTCAAAAAAATAGTAAAGCTTACCCCTAAAAATAGACAAACCTTGTTGTTTTCGGCAACGATGCCCATTGCCATAAGGGAATTAGCAGAAATATTCTTGAAAGATCCTGCAAAAGTAGAAGTTTCCCCTGTTTCATCTACGGCCGAAAGCGTGGAACAACATGTCTATTTTGTTGAAAAAACAGAAAAAAGAAATTTGTTGTACCATTTAATAAAAAATGAAAATTTATCAGACGTTTTGGTTTTTTCTAGAACCAAACACGGTGCAGACAATGTAGTAAAAGCACTGCGTAAAAATAACATTGCAGCTGAAGCTATTCATGGTGATAAATCACAAAATGCAAGACAACGAGTTTTAGATGCCTTTAAAAAGAAGGAAGTTGGTGTTTTGGTTGCAACTGATATCGCGGCTCGAGGGATTGATATTGACCAATTGCCCTTTGTCATCAATTTTGATTTACCCAATATTCCAGAAACATACGTCCACCGAATAGGCAGAACAGGTAGGGCTGGAAATGAAGGAATCGCTATTTCTTTTTGCAGTAAAGACGAACATCAATATTGGAAAGACATTCAAAAACTAATAAAAGTAGATGTAAAAACCATAAATAACCATCCATATCCTTGGCATTCTGGAAGTCCAGAATCAGCTTTAGTCTCTCCAGAAAAAAATTCAAACCGAAGTGGTGGCGCCCATAAATCTAGGAAATCAGAGGCTTCAAAACAAAACAAAAAACGCTGGTATTAACTGCTTTACTTATAATTTTATATTTTAAATGCTTTTTAGTTTGTACTAAAAGGTATTTATTTTTAATATAACTTACCTATTGTCAGTTAATTAAAAGTTAATTATTTGTTATTAGGTTTTTAAATATAATATTTTTTTTAAATTTAGGTGAATTAATTATAAACAAATTAAACATCTAAAATTATGGAAACATTAGTTAAAAGAGACGGCTTGTTCCCGTCATTAGTAAGTAGACCTCTTAATAATTTTTTTGATGATTTTATCACAAAAGATTTATTTGATTGGTCTGATAGAAATTTCGCGACTTTGGGAAGTAACTTACCATCGGTGAATTTGAAAGAAACCGATAAAAAGTTAGAAGTTCAACTAGCAGCTCCGGGGATGAAAAGGGATGACTTTAAAGTAGAAATTGATAATAATATATTAATGATTTCTTCCGAGAAAGAAGAAGAAAATGAGGAAATAAGAAAAAAAGATAACTACGTTAGAAGAGAATTTAATTACCAATCTTTTTGTAGAACTTTCAGTTTACCTGAGACAGTAGATGAAAACAAAATTGAAGCAATTTATAAAGATGGTATTCTTCATGTTGAAATTGATAAAAAACCAGGAAGCGTGAAAAAAACATTAAAAACTATTCCAATTAAATAATTTGCGTTATTTTATTTATAAAAAAAACACTTTGAATTCTAATTAATTCAAAGTGTTTTTTTTTGATATTTAAGATTTTTAGGAATTTAATGTTCTTTCTGTTGAAAAAATTATATTTATCTTTTTTCTAAAAAGTTACATTAATTGAATCTAGTATCAAATAAGATTCAAAAAATTAAAAATCAGTATTGTACGTTTTATTTATCAAATAAAAATCGGCAAGTACTATCGCCGCCATGGCCTCAACAATAGGAACTGCTCTAGGAACAACGCAAGGATCATGGCGTCCTTTCCCTGTCATTTCGGTAATATTCCCTTTATTGTCTAATGATTCTTGCTTTTGCATTATTGTTGCTACAGGCTTGAAAGCTACTCGGAAATAAATATCCATTCCGTTGCTAATCCCACCTTGAATTCCACCAGAAAGGTTCGTTTTTGTTGTTCCGTCAGGATTATATAAATCGTTGTGTTCACTTCCTTTCATTTCTGTTCCACAAAAACCGCTTCCAAATTCAAATCCTTTTACGGCGTTTATAGAAAGCATCGCTTTTCCAAGTTCAGCATGTAATTTATCAAAAACAGGCTCGCCTAATCCAATTGGAACATTTTGAATCACACAACTCACAGTTCCTCCAACTGTATCACCTTGTTTTCGAATGTCACGAATATACTCTTCCATAATAATGGCAGATGCTTCATCTGGACAACGAACGGGATTGCTTTCGGTTTTTGAAAAATCCAACTCTTGGTAGGATTTATCCAAAAATATAGGACCCACAGAAGAAACATAGGCATTTATGGAGATAGAAGGCACTATTTGTTTAGCAATAGCTCCTGCTACTACCCTACTGGCAGTTTCACGAGCTGAACTTCGGCCACCACCACGATAGTCACGAAGCCCATATTTTTTATCATAGACATAATCGGCATGACTAGGTCGGTAATTATCTTTTATATGGGTATAATCATCTGATTTTTGATTTGTGTTTGGAATAATAAAACCAATAGGCATTCCAGTAGTTTTTCCTTCAAAAATTCCAGACAAAAATTGCACATCATCGGGTTCTTTTCGCTGAGTAACAATTGCGGATTGACCTGGTTTTCTTCGAGACATTTCAAATTGAATGGCCTCAAAATCTAATGTAATTCCAGAAGGACAGCCGTCAATAATACCACCTAAGGCTTCTCCGTGGGATTCTCCAAAAGTTGTAATTCTAAATAGTGTTCCGTAGCTATTTCCTGCCATTGTGATGAGTTTTTAACAAAAGTACTATTTTAGTTTAAAGTTTAAAAGGTTAAGCTCATATTTCAAGATAAAGTTTTGGCAATTATAAAATAATACTAAATAATTAAGGAAGTAAATATTTATAAAAATTAGGATAATCAAAAAACATCTTTTAATTATTTTATACTTTTTTGATTTGATATTAGTTATATATTTGTAAAAATCTAATACTTTATTTATGAAAAAAATTATTTTATTGGCTATTATGTTAATTGGATTAACATTTGATGCCCAAGCTCAAGACATTTCTAAAAATGCATTAGGATTGCGTTTGGCTATAAATGACGATAATGCAAGTGAAGTTAGCTATCAAAGAGGATTGTCCGACATTAATCGTATGGAATTGGATTTAGGTTGGGGAAGTGATGCTTTTAAACTCTCCGGTATTTACCAATGGGTTTGGAATATTGATGGCAATCTTAATTGGTATGCTGGAGGCGGGGGTGGTTTTGGTAGTTGGAACAATCCCGACAAAACAAACGGGACTTTTATTTTTGCTACAGGTGATGTTGGAATTGAATATAATTTTGATATTCCATTGCAATTATCCCTTGATATTAGACCTGGACTTGGTGTTTTGGGAGACTACAAGTACACAAATAATAATTTATCAAATATTGCTTTAGGAATTCGATATAGATTCTAATTTTTATTTGATTACAAAAAAAAATCCTTCTATATCTTTTTGCTAGGTTGAGGATTTCATTTTTAGTAATCATTATATTTATATCGGTTTCAACAACACTTTCAACCTCTATTTTATAGAATATTGATTCTTTTCTACCATATTCATAACAATAAAATTGGAAGTTTGAATATCACTCGTGCTAATTTTATTTTTCATTAGTTGAGACGCAGAAAAATTAAAACAGAGTAAAAACTGACGCAAAATGGAATTTTTATGACTATTTATTTATTGCTTTTTGATACAAATCTTCATACAAAGGCAATATATTTTTGATGTCAAATCTTTTTGCAATGGACAAAGCATCGTTTTTGAATTTTAGCAAAACATCATCCTTATTTAATATTTTTAGGGCATTCTCCGTCATTTCATCAATTTCACCTACATCACTTAAATATCCTGAAATTCCATTTAAATTCACTTCAGGCAAACCTCCCGAATTACTAGAAATCACAGGAACTCCCCAAGCCATAGCTTCTAAAGCGGCTAGACCAAAACTTTCGGTTTTGGAAGGCAATAAGAATAAATCTGTGTAACTTAATATTTTATTAATTTCATTACTATTTCCAAAGAAAATTACTTTGTCTTGTATTCCCAATTCTTGACATAAATATTCAGCTTTTTCTTTTTCAGGACCATCACCCACCATCATTAATTTGGCCGGAATTTGCTGTTGAATTTTATAAAATATTTTAATCACGTCAGGAATTCTTTTTACCTTTCTGAAATTACTGATATGAGTGATGATACGCTCCTTTTGGTTTGCCATAACAGAACGGTTACACGGAATATTGATGTCTTTACTATTTTTATCCAATTCAATAAAATTTGGAATAACCTGAATTTCATTTTTTATATTAAATAGTTTTAGTGTCTCGTCCTTCAAACTTTGGGAAACCGAAGTGACAAAGTCAGACTTATTTATGCTGAATGTTACTGCTGGTTTATAAAAAGGGTGACTGCCTACCAAAGTTATATCGGTTCCGTGAAGAGTAGTTATCATTGGGATATTTATCCCTTCATCTTTGAGCATTTGCTTCGCCATATATCCTGCGTAAGCGTGTGGAATAGCATAATGAACATGTAACAATTCTATTTTATAGAGCTTCACCATATCGACTAGTTTACTTGACAAAGCCAATTCATAGGGCTGGTAATGAAATAGTGGGTATTCTGGAACGTTAACCTCGTGGTAATGAACATTTGGATTCAGCAATGCCAAACGCACAGGCTGACTATACGTAATAAAGTGTATTTCGTGTCCACGTCTTGCTAATTCAAGACCTAGTTCCGTTGCGACAACACCGCTTCCGCCAAAAGTTGGATAACAAACAATTGCTATTTTCATATGTTTATTTTGATGTAACAAATTTAGGTCAATTAGTATCCTCAACTATAACAGGAGTAGCAATTTAAAACTTTATTTGATTTTATGTTATCAATCCGAGTAAAGTCAATTCCAAATAATTAGAAAAAACGACTGTGCCAACTGTCCATTGCGGGAACTTCCCAGGATTCATTGTATTCTTCAATGGTATTAACCAAATTATTAAAAACAATGGTGTTTTCGGTAACAGCTTTTTCTTTGGCCATTTTCTTGAAATTAATCAAGGTTTTGTGGGCAATGTGTTCGCCGTTTTTAAAGGTAACATTCATTTTGTCTAACAAATCGACATTGTATTTTTGTTCCAATTTTTGGATAAATTGCACCGATGCGTCAATGGAACAACCCGTTGCGGCTTGAACTTCCTGATTTACCGCAAGTATTATGAATCTATTATATTTTAATTGATAAGATGATTCAAGACCTACACTGTGTGCTTCCCAATTTTCGAGAAAGGATTGCAAAGCCGTTTCAATTTCAGTGAATTCTTCATCCGAAAATTTTCGGTTGGATTGGTAAATCCAAATTTTGGATTCTTCGGGTAAATTTTCAAAAGGAATGTACATCTTATTATTTTTTTACTATTTAAGTATTATGCTTAAAAAACAGTTACAAAACCAAAACCTATTTGATTACCATCATAATAAGGTATAAATGCCGATTTTTTATTTGTCTTGTTTTTTGAAACTAATAATTTATTTATGGTGGATATAACCAATAGGCAGCTTTCGTGCTTAATATATCTATTCCAGCTCCAGTGACAACATCTGTTAGCCAATGGCGATTGTTAATCATTCTAAGAACTCCAGTTCCTGTGGCTACAAAGTAACCAGAAATACCATACCAAATTATACATCTTTATATTCATGAAATAAAAATTCTGCTCCCATAAAGGCCGTTGCTGTATGTCCTGATGGAAAAGAATTAAAGCTAGAATGATCAGGTCTTTCTACTTTTGAAATTCTTTTTAAGCTATTTACAGTCACACCCATAATTAGATACGAAGTTGCAAGAATAATTGTTTTATCTCTATAGTTATTTTTTCCTTTAATTCCCATAGCACTCAAAGCATATGCAGATACGGCAGGTAGGTATTGAGAATAATCGTCAATGGTAAATTTTCTATCTATGTTTTCTGTAACAACTTGGCTAAAATGTGAATTATTTGATTTTATTTGGTCATTGCCGATTCCTAATATTCCATATCCAATTAAAACGGAAGGAATTATTAATTGTTTACTTCTAAAATATATTTGCTTATTGTCTTTTGGGCATAAACTATCATTTGCAATTATTATATCATTAGTCTGTGCAAATGATAAAAAACATTTTAGTGTTATGTAAGATAAAAATAATTTTTTATACCTCATGATAGCAATTAAAAAAATAAAATCTATAAGTCATGAGCGTTAGCGATGAGTTCCGCGATATCCATCACTTTTACAGCCCCTTCTTTTACTTTATTTTTTATACCGTCATTCATCATGGTATTACAAAATGGACAACCCGCAGCAATAATATCTGGAGCAATTTCCAATGCCTCTTCAGTTCTTTCAATGTTTATTTCTTTATTTCCAGGTTCAGCATCTTTAAACATTTGAGCACCTCCAGCACCACAACATAGTCCATTTATTTTAGAACGTTTCATTTCGACCAATTCGGCATCCAATTTTTGAATTAAATCTCGAGGGGCTTCATAAACATTGTTAGCTCTGCCTAAGTAACACGGATCATGAAAAGTAATTCGCTTTCCTTTAAATTGACCGCCTTCAATAGTTAATCTTCCATCGTCAAGCAAGGATTTTAGGAATTCGGTATGATGAACAACCTCATATTGACCCCCCAATTCAGGATATTCATTTTTCAAGGTATTAAAACAATGCGGACAGGCAGTAACTATTTTTTTGGTTTCATAAGCGTTCAAAACCTCAATATTCATTATCGCTTGCATTTGAAACAAAAACTCGTTTCCGGCACGTTTAGCTGGATCTCCGGTACAACTTTCTTCTGTTCCAAGAACTGCAAAAGAAACTTTTGAACGATTTAAAATTCGTACAAATGCCTTGGTGATTTTTTTTGCTCTGTCGTCAAAACTTCCGGCACAACCAACCCAAAATAAAACTTCCGGTTGCTCGCCTTTAGCCAGCATTTCGGCCATTGTGGGTACTATTAAATTTTCTGACATTATTTTTTATTGCTATGGATAAACATTTTAGACGTATACTGTATTTAGTTTTCGTTTTTCCAATTCAATCGGTCTTGCTGATTGTATTGCCATGGCGCACCATTATTTTCTATATTAGTCATCATTGTATTGAGTGCCATTGGTGCGGCACTTTGTTCCATTACCATATAGCGACGCATGTCTATAATAATGGAAAGCGGACTGATATTAACTGGACATTCCTCGACGCAAGCATTACAAGAAGTGCATGCCCATAATTCTTCAGGGGTAATGTAGTCGTTTAACAATGTTTTATTATCTGGGATAAAAATGCCTTTGTTGGCATCAATATTTCTTCCCACTTCTTCGATACGATCTCTGGTATCCATCATGATTTTACGTGGAGATAATTTTTTGCCTGTGATATTAGCAGGACACGCTGAAGTACATCGACCACATTCAGTGCAGGTATAAGCATTTAATAATTGAACCCAGTTTAAATCCTGAATATCGCTTACTCCAAATTTACTTGGAGGAGCATTTTCGGTTACGGGTTCTGCAGCATAAGGATCAGCGTTTGGATCCATCATCAATTTCACCTCATTAGTTACTGATGCTAAATTATCAAATTGACCTTGTGGATGTAAATCGGCAAAATAAGTGTTTGGAAAAGCCAATAGAATATGCAGGTGTTTTGAAAAGTATAAATAGTTCATGAAAATCAAAATCCCAACAATGTGAAACCACCAAAATATTTCTGAAAAAAGCATCACCATCTCATTCGAATAGGAATTAAACAGAGGTTCAATAAATTGACTAATAGGAAATGAACCTGCTTTTATGAAATGGGAAAAGCCTCCTGGAATGTTTTGAAGATGCAAATCGGAAGCATTCATCAACAAAAATAACGACATCAATACCACTTCAAAGTACAGAATGTAATTCGCATCTTTTCGAGGAGAACCATTCAAATCTTTGCTGGCAAAGCGTTTTAGTTTTATAATATTCCGTCTTGTCCAAAAGGCAAACACGGACAATAAAACCAATACTGCCAATATTTCGAAAGAAGCTATCAAAACATCGTAAAAGGTACCTAAAAAAGAGAAAACTCTATGCGTTCCAAATACCCCATCGATAATTATTTCTAACAATTCTATGTTAATGATAACGAATCCCACATAGACAATAACGTGAAGAATACCGGCAATAGGTCTTCGACCCATTTTGGATTGACCAAGAGCAATTATTGCCATATTTTTCCATCTTGCTTTAGGGTTGTCTTTTCGATTTACGGCAATGCCAAGATTTATATTCCGAATGATTTTTTTAATATTAGAATAAAAATTACCAAATCCTAAAACGAGTACTATTGTAAATAATATGTTATCCATATAACTCATCATGGCTATTTTTTAACTTTTGATACAGAATCCTTTATAGGGGTAACATAGGGTTTGTTTTTCTTTCCAAAAAGGGAGACATTTACGTAACGAGTAGGATAAAGTCTCACGTCTTGCAATAACAATTCTAGCTCTTTTGTAGTTCTATTTAAGTTTTTATACAAATCCTCGTCATTTAACATCTTGCCCATAGTGCCTTTTCCAGCTTGGAGGTTAGCCATTATCACATCTACATCATTCAAAGTTTTTTGTAGACTTTTAGCAGTTTTTCCCAGATCGGCTTTGTTCAAAGAATCAGAAATCTTGGAAAAATTACTCGATATTTTATTAAAGTTGGAGACCACTCCTTTTATTTGAACTTTATTTTCATCTAAAATGGTATTTAAACTTAAAGAAGCATTGTGAAATTGAACAATGGTTTTACTTAATTCAGATAAACTAATTTTTAAATCCTCCTGTCCTTTATCATCCAAAACATTATTTAGGCCGGTTATTAGATTATCGGCGTTAAGCATTAACTTCTCCATTTTTGCCTGAATTGGCACCAATTTTTCACCTACAGAAGCAGTTAGTCCTAATTTAATAGTTCCTTTTAGTTTCTGACCATCTAGCGCTAAAGTTTTGTCACTAAAATTCGGATAAATTGCAATTTGTTTTCCAGCAATAAAACCAGGTTCGTAAATAGTCGCCACACTAGATTTAGAAATAGGAAAATCTGTTTTTAATTGCAATTCCACTATTAGTTTTCCTGTATTTTCGTCTAAAGTAATGCTGCTAACTTTACCAATATTAAGGCCGTTCAAAGTTACTGGGGTTGATGAAGCCAATCCTTCAACATTATCATACTCTACATAGAATGTTTTATAATCCGTAAAAAGGTCTTTTCCTTTAAGAAAACTATACCCCCAAATAAATAGCAAAATAGTAAAAATGACCAATAATGCTGTTTTAATTTCTCGTGTTAATTTCAAAATTCAAATGTTTGTACAAATTTAATATAAAATAATCAAACTTATGATTAATACTACTTAAGGGCGTCTTGAACACTAATACTTTTTCCATCTTTAAAGGCAATTAAATAAGCGGATTTGTACCCTTTTGATTTTGCCTCCTGCAATAATTTTTTTCCTTCTTCATAATTGGAAGTTTCACCATACATATATTTGTATAGATTCTTTGTTTGGGAACTTGAGATATTTTTCAATCCTTTAAAATTTTTAGAGTCCAATTCTACTTTGTTGATACTTGCTGAAAGCTGCACCTTAAAAATGACTCCATCCGGCATAACCTGATTTACTGCTGATTTTTTGGTCACAGGCACATCCATTAATTGTTGTTTTACGGAAGTGGTAGTGTCCTTTAAGGGTTTTTCAATTATTTTCCTAGAGGGTTTGTCATAATCACTATCTAAATTTCCATTACCAAAGTATTCTTTTTTGTAACTAATAATAGCATTAGCTATAGCATTAGCTATATCGTCCTGACCATCTTCAGAGTCTAAAATATTACCTTCTATTGGATTCGATATAAATCCAGTTTCTATTAATATTCTTGGCATATAGGCTTTATGGAGTACCATATAAGGAGCTTGTTTTACCCCTCCTTGTCTAAGTTTTTTACCCAAGGCGGCAAATTCTTCCTCTACCTTGCTTGCCATCGAAATACTGTTATCCAAATATTCTTCCTGCATCAAGGTCATACCGATCATCGTTTCAGGAGAATTGGGATCAAAACCTTCATATTTTTGTTTGTAGTCTTTTTCTAAAGTTATAACCGAGTTCTCTTTTTTAGCAGCTTCAAGGTTTGAAGCGACTTTAGTCATCCCCATAACATAAGTTTCTGTTCCGTCTGCTAAAGTATTTTTATTAGCATTACAGTGGATAGAAACGAAAATATTGGCGTCAGCACGATTCGCAATATTAGCTCTTTCAATTAAATCGATAAAAACATCTGTTTTTCGAGTATAAATAACATCCATTTTAGGATTCTCTTCTAATATCTTTCCCACTTTAAGTACGATGGCCAAAGCAATATTTTTTTCTACATGACCATTATAAACTGCACCGAAATCATGTGCACCATGACCAGCATCCAAGGTTACTTTGAATACATTGGATTGACCAAAGCTGAAGGAAGAAATCATCAATAAAAGTAAAGGAAATATTAGTTTGGTTCTACTAATGATATACATAAAACTAAAAATTAATTTATAATTAAAGTACTACAGCTATAAATCTATGAATTGATTATTTTTGACAAAATTTATATGTAAGTTTGACACTTCAAAAAAAACAAGCCATATTTTTACAAAAATAGCATTTAAACCTTTGCATACAAACTTATTTAATATCGTTTTATTATCAATTTTCCTAACAATGGGATCTTGTAAATTATTTTCCCAAGATATAAAAAAAAAACAAACGACTATATCTTCTAAAAACCAAATCAATAGCACTAAAAATAGTATTGATACTTCCGAAAAATCCATTTCAAATATAAAAAAAGAATCAGACTCCATAAAAAAGGATAGTATCAAACCCAAAAAGGCATTTCTTGAGGGAAAGGTAAAATACAAAGCTGAAAATTATGCCAAAATTGAGCAAAAGAAAAAACGTATTACCTTATATGACAAGGCAGAATTGTACTATCAGGATATAGAATTAAAGTCGGGAATTATTGTAATGGATTACGATAAAAACGAAGTGTATGCGGGTAGAATTAAGGATTCTACTGGAAGTTATACTCAATATCCGAGTTTTAAACAAGGAGCAAATGTCATAGAACCCGATTCCATTCGATTTAATTTCAAGACAAAAAAAGCATTAATTTGGAATTCAAGAACAGACCAAGGTGAATTCAAGGTAAAGGCAGCCATCACAAAAAAAGAAAATGATTCAGTATATTTTTTGAGAGGCGCCCGTTTTACAACTTCCAAAGATGTAGATCATCCCGAGTATTATTTCCGAACCAGCAAAGTGAAATTTATCCCCGGCAAGAAAGTAATAACCGGCCTGACTAATATGGTTATTGCCGACGTCCCTACTCCTATAGCATTGCCTTTTGCTTTTTTTCCAATGAGTAAAGAAACCAGTATTTCAGGAGTAATTTTACCCAGTTACAATGATTCTAATAGTCGAGGGTTTTCATTACAAAACGGAGGGTATTATTTTGCACTTGACGACCATTATGATTTAACTGTTTCTGGCGATTATTATACTAATGGGAGCTACGGAATGCGTTTTGAATCCTCCTATGCAAAACGATATAATTATAGAGGCAATTTAAATTTTCGTTTTGAAAATTTGATTAATAGCGAAAGAGGCTATCCTGATTATTCAAAACAAAACATTTACAATATTCAATGGTCGCATTCCAAAGATTCTAAATCAAACCCTAATTCAAGTTTTTCTGCTTCGGTAAATCTTGGAAGCAGTAAGTATTTTAAACAATCTATAAATCAAGCTAATATCGGATCTAATCTAAATAATACTTTAAGCTCTTCGGTTTCCTATTCCAAAACATTTAACTCTGTGCCGCAAGTCAGAATGTCTTTGACTGCTACACATTCTCAAAACACCCAAACCGAGGAAATTAATATGACATTACCCACTCTTCAGGCAAGTGTAGACCGGATTTATCCTTTTATTGGAAAAGATGGTGTTAAAAAAGGATTTTTCAAAAATATAAATTTACAATATAATTTAAATGCCAGAAATAGTTTTACCACTAAAGATTCATTATTCTTCAAATCTGAAATGTTTAAAGATGCTAAAATTGGCATGGAGCATACTATTCCATTGAGTACTAATTTTAAATTGTTCAAGCATTTCAGTGTCTCAACTTCTGCAAATTATAAAGAAGTCTGGTATGTGAAAACTATCTCAAGAAATTATGATGCATTTCAAGGTAAGGTAGTCGATAACATCGTAGATGGTTTTGATGCATACAGAACCTATTCCTTTTCTTCCGGCATTGGTACCACAATTTATGGAACGTTTAATTTTAGTGAAAAGAAAAAAATTAAATCCATTAGACACGTAATGCGACCGGCAATTTCTTATGGATATTCACCAAATCATGACAAGTACTACGACACTTACGCCTCTGATGCTAGCGGCACAATGACAAAACAATACTCTCGTTTTGAAGACGGCATTTTTGGAGCACCTGGAAAGAGTAATTCGAACATACTTGGATTTGACTTAAGCAACACTTTTGAAGCAAAAGTGACCGACAAGGATAGTACTAAGACCGAAGCTAAAAAAATCATGCTTCTTAACAACTTAAACCTTTCCACAAGTTATGACATCAATGCTGACGGAATTACCACACTAAAGTGGACCCCAGTAAGAGTAAGTGGAGGAACACAGCTTTTTAACAATAAAATGAATATGAATTTTGGAACCACCTTAGACCCTTATGCTATCGATAATTCGGGTAAAAGAATTAATGTTTATAATATTGACAATGGAGGCAGTTTGTTTAGAATGACAAGTGCCAATATGACTTTGAACTATTCTCTTTCAAGCAAAAAGGATGATGCAAATAAGAAAGACAAAAATAATCAAGGAAAAAGAAATGGCGGACGAGAAGATGACTTGTTCGGAACGAATACTGATTTAAGCGATCGCAGAAAAAGCCAATTTGACGGAAGTGAAGAGGAAAGCGAGGACAAGATTTCAGATTTTTTTAGTTCTAAATTACCATGGGATATGACATTTGCCTATTCCCTTACCTATGGAAATAACAATAGAGAAAAAAAAATTATCGGAAATTCCTTGATGATTTCAGCCAATGGAGATTTAACCCCTAAATGGAAAACGGGAATTTCTACAGGGTATGATTTTGTACAAAAAGGCTTTACCTTCACACAACTTCGTTTTGAAAGAGATTTATTAAGTTGGAGAATGGATTTCAACTGGATGCCATTTGGAACCAATGCCAACTGGAGCTTTTTCATCGGAATAAAATCGGGTGTGTTGAGTGATATAAAATGGGATAAACGAAGTACTTCCAACAGATAGTATTTTTATTTAATTGGAATTTAAAATCATAAAAATCTCAAACATAGTTTTATGAAAAAAATAATTTTTACCGACAATGCTCCAGCACCTATAGGACCTTATAATCAAGCTATCCTAAAGGGGAATACACTTTATACTTCCGGCCAAATTGCTATACATCCAAAAACGGGTGAATTAATCACCGCCAATATTAAAGATGAAACTCAGCAGGTTATGCAAAATATGAAAGCAGTTATAGAAGCTGCC